>Ga0256404_1000574_pt1 | contig 95474 bp, 65 predicted proteins | sample RumenRJG_01DNA_FD_185990 | JGI IMG/M metagenome (GOLD analysis project Ga0256404, IMG submission 185990) | Bovine rumen microbial communities from Lethbridge, Alberta, Canada - RJG_01 | ecosystem: Host-associated > Mammals > Digestive system > Stomach > Rumen | place: Canada: Alberta | collected... | reverse complement strand
CTCTCAAAATACAAGAAGGTGAGAACCAAAGATGGTGGAAAATGGAGCACGGCAACCATGCTTAAATATATAGAAGAGCTAGTGGCTATGCTTGGCGTATAGTGTCTCAAATGGAGGTTTCTTTACTAGATTGTGAGTTGCAGCGAGCAGAGTTTTGTCAAATATTGTACAAGCAAGAATTGATGTTATTTCACGACAAACTGCAGGCAGCACCAATTGCCTTTGGAACACTTACCCGTCTGCTTGAGACCTAAAGACTCCGCCTTGGCATTGAGCTGATCACAGTCTTCCTCGAAGAAACCACTAAGAATGAGCACGCTGCCCTGCATCATCACATTGCGAAAAGCCGGCATATCCTGCAACAAAATATTGCGATTGATGTTTGCCAACACGATATCGAAGACACCGGAGACATGATTCAGCACGTTGGCATCGCCCTGCAAGACTTCAATATTCTCCACATGATTGAGTTGAGCGTTGTGACGCGCATTGTCAGCACTCCACTCGTCGATGTCGTAGGCCACCACCTCCTTGGCTCCGAGTTTGGACGCTGCTATGCCGAGAATGCCCGTACCGCAACCGCAATCCAGCACCCGCTTGCCTGCAAGCTGCATGTCCAGCAGCAAGCCGATGATCATCTGAGTGGTCTGATGCGTACCTGTGCCAAAAGCCTGACGGGCCTGAATCGCAATAGGAATAGCTCCCTCGGGAAGCTGGGGCGTCGTCTGACGTGCATCATAGATGACCATGCGGTTGTAGATGTCGATAGGATCAAAGCCATTGTTCTCCCAAGTCTCATTCCAGTCCTTATCCTCTACCTTCGCAAGGTCATAGGTAACGGTGACGCCGGGTAGCGGGAAGTCGGCAAGCTGGGCATCGAGCTGCTCTTTATCGAACTGCTCTTCCTGAACGTAACCTTTGATGCCGTCGTCGGTATCTTCAAACGACTCAAAGCCTGCCTCACCGGCGCAATCGGCCAAAAGATCACGTGCCGTCTGCAAAAGAGAAGGCTCGGAAACAATATGAAAAGATGCTGTAAGGTATTTCATAAATGAATGATTAAATTATACTGCAAAATTATAAAAATTAGGGAAAACTCTACTACCATATAGGGAAAAATCCCTATATTTGCATGAGAAATACGGTAATTTTGCACCGTACATAAAAAAGAACAATATAAAAAGGAGTTTGAGATATGAAAAGGTTATTTCTTCTATTGACACTCGCCAGCGCAATTCCACTGGCAGCGTTGGCACAAGACGATGATCTTTACTTCACGCCAAGCAAGGCAGCGCCAACCACAAAAGAGGCGCCAGCCTACTACTGCGGAAGCAAACGCAGCGTGGATGACTACAACCGTTATGGTATCGGTAGCATGTATCAAAAGATCGGACGCGACTCGCTGGGCAACAGCATGGTGAGATTCCGTCCCGGCTATGGTGTGCTGCCCGACACAACATATGTCGACACAGCCTACATTGGTCGTGCCTTGGGCGACAATGACTATACCTACACCCGTCGCATGAGCCGTTGGGACGGCTTCTATGATCCTTGGTTCTATGGCTACTATGGTCCATGGCGCTGGGGCTATGCCGGTTACTACTCGCCTTGGTACTACTACAATGGCTGGTACGATCCCTGGTACTACGACTATGCCGGTTGGTATAATCCTTGGTACTATGGCTATGCCGGCTGGTACGATCCTTGGTACTATGGATACGGTGGCTGGTACGGCTGGGGCTATCCCTACTATGGCTGGTACAACTGGGGCTGGCCAGGAGGAGGATATGTGTATAACGGTGGCAATCCACGCGGCTACACCGGCACTCGTACTTGGGGCCTGAACGATCATGCTTCCAACTCTGGTGTCCGTTTCGGTCGCGGTTCTTCGACACGTGGCAACAACGACGGCAACACTTACACATGGCGCAGCCAAAGTAACCGCTCGTTTGGCGGCAGAACCAACTACCCTACCCGCTCCAATAATAATACAAGCTTCGGCTCTACTCGCTCATCAAGCTTCGGTGGTTCCTTCGGAGGAGGTTCCTTCGGTGGCGGTGGCGGCTCCTTCAGTGGTGGAGGCTTCGGCGGCGGTCATAGTTCAGCCGGGGGCGGTGGCCACTTCGGTGGCGGCAGACGCTAAACCAAGATCACGCTAATGGTTACTCATTAATAACATTTGAATGACGATGAAAAAGAAATATTTGTTAGCGGCAATGGTAGCCATGGCACTGCCTGCCGCTGCTCAAGAGACTTATCAGGATACGAAGCTCGTACAGAATGAGCTCAACGGTACAGCCCGCTATGTAGGTATGGGTGGTGCCATGGAGGCTTTGGGTGCCGATCTGTCAACGATCAGCACCAACCCGGCAGGTATCGGACTTTTCCGCTCCAGCCAGGTGGCTATCTCCGGTGGACTGGTAGCACAACAGGACGCTACTACTACTCCAAGTTTAAGCACCAATTTCGGCATACACATCAATGGCGACAAGACCAACGCCAGCTTTGACCAGGGCGGTTTTGTCTATTCGATGCGCACGGGATATAAGAACTATTTGAACTTTGCGTTCAACTATCATAAGAGCCGTAACTTCGACCAGATTCTCACTGCCGGCAACAGACTCAACAATGCTTCTCAGAATAAGCTGACAGCGATGAAGTATCCCTATCTTACGGACTACAACATGAATGCCGTAGATGCCTGCTACTCCGCGATACTGAACCCCATCAAGGATGCTTCGGGAAAGCAGACGGGACTGGACTATCTCAACGGCACTGAATTCCTTTATGGACAATATCAGAAAGGATACATTGGCAGCTATGACTTCAACATCAGTGGCAACATCAACGACCGGGTATTCCTGGGACTGACCTTCGGCATCCACGATGTTCATTATCAATCCAACTCGCTCTATTCCGAGAATTTGGAGAAGGAAACTTCTGCCGATGCTTACGAGTCCCTTAAGATCACGGGAACTGGCTATGACCTCAAGGCCGGTGTAATCTTCCGTCCCATTGAGCAGTCACCGTTCCGCATCGGCCTGTATGTCAACACACCGGTTTGGTATGACCTCCATGAGGCTGGTGCCACCGATGTGAGCATGTTCAACAGCAGCAACAATAAGTTGGATAAAGGTCATGCGGTCGACTACGATTACAAGGTCTACACACCTTGGAAGTTCGGTGTGAGCCTGGGCCACACCATTGACAAAATGGTGGCAATCGGTGCTACCTATGAATATGCCGACTACAGCCGTATCGACAACCGCATCAACGATGGCGGCGGCTATGACGACTGGGGCTATTACTATGACAACAGCAGCAGCGACGATGCCATGAACAGCAACACCAAGCGTGTGCTGAAAGGTGTCAGCACCCTGAAGTTAGGAGCCGAAGTGAAGGTGATGCCGCAACTGGCAGTCCGTGCGGGCTACAACTATGTAAGTCCAATGTTCAACCAAGGTGGTTATCGTGATGGCAGCATTGAGTCACCAGGAACTTTCTATGCCACATCTACGGACTACACCAACTGGAAGAGCACCAACCGCTGGACATGTGGTGTCGGATATACTGCTGGTAAGTTCTTCGCAGATCTGGCTTATCAATACACGCAGACCAACGGTGACTTCTATCCCTTCATGAGCTACTACGACACTGCTAATTCAAGCAACAATGTTATCGTGGATGCCACAAAGGTAAACTTCAAGCGCAATCAGGTATTGCTCACATTGGGCTATAAGTTCTAATAATAGATTTAGAAGTAGATATAATAAAATCCATCAAGACAACTTTGTCTTGATGGATTTTTTGTATTACAAAGAAAATATGTACATTTGCACTTCAGAACATTCACACTAAACAATTTTATGAGAAAAACGCTATTTTTACTATTCCTTCTTCTGCAAGTTGTGTTCAGCTATGGACAGAAACGTGAATTCCGCGGTGCGTGGATACAATGTGTCAATGGACAGTTCAATGGTCTGACACCTGACGAGATGCGCAGCACGCTGACCAAGCAACTCGACGCCCTCCATGCCGACGGAGTGAATGCCATCATCTTCCAAGTACGTGCAGAATGTGACGCGCTCTATGCCAGCAAATATGAGCCGTGGAGCCGCTTCCTCACGGGTGTGCAGGGCAAAGCGCCCAATCCCTATTGGGATCCACTGCAATGGATGATCGAACAATGCCATAAGCGAGGCATGGAATTGCATGCGTGGATCAATCCCTATAGGGCTAAGACGAAGACAACGACAGCCCTGGCCGCAAATCATATTACCATCACACATCCCGAGCGCGTCTTTACTTATGACGGACAATATATCCTCAATCCAGCACTGAAAGAGAACCGTGACTATATCTGCAAGATCGTCGATGACATCGTCAGCCGCTATGATGTAGACGGCATTCACATGGACGACTACTTCTATCCCTACCCTGCTCCCGGTCAGATCATACCCGATCAGCAACTATACGCTAACAATCCAAACGGCTTCAGAAACATTGGTGACTGGCGACGCGACAATGTCAACATCTTCGTCAAACAGCTTTGCGAGACCATCCATCAGCGCAAGCCTTGGGTAAAGTTCGGTGTGTCGCCTTTCGGCATCTACCGCAACAAGAAGAGTGATCCAATGAACGGTTCTGAAACCAACGGCTTACAGAACTATGATGATCTCTACGCCGACGTGCTGCTGTGGGTGAACAACGGTTGGGTGGACTACTGCGTACCTCAACTCTATTGGCAGATTGGTCATCCTGCCGCAGACTATGCTACCCTCATCCGCTGGTGGGACAAGCACGCGGCCAATCGTCCTTTATATATAGGAGAGGATGTGGAGCGTACCGTGAAATACCCCTCACCCACCAACCCTAACAGCAATCAGATGCCCGACAAGCACGCACTGCACGAGCAGATGCACCATGTCGACGGCACTGTGCTTTGGTATGCCAAGCTCGTGGCTGACAACTATGGCAATTATGGTAATGTGCTTCGCAATGCCTATTGGCGTTATCCGGCCTTACCGCCTTCCATGCCTTTCTTGGACAGCAAGAGTCCCAAAAAGCCACGCAAGGTGAAGCCAGTCTGGACAAGTGACGGCTATATTCTTTTTTGGTCTGCTCCCAAAGCTAAGAAGTGGGGCGACAAGACAAGCAGATATGTCATTTATCGCTTTGGAAAAGATGAGAAAGTGAACATAGAGGACGCATCACATATCATTGCCATCACCGGCGACACAATGTATCGCTTACCGTATAACCACGGAAAAGAAAAGTTCACCTATGTCATTACTGCTCTTGACCGTGTTGGAAATGAAAGTAAAGGAAAGAAAGTAAAAATCAAGTTGTAGCTTTTCTCAACCGGTTGATTCAGAAAGTAATAATAAAGAAAATCCCCATCTTGATAGCATCAAGATGGGGATTATATTTACTAATTTTCAACTTCCGAATTAGTTATTCTCAGGACGCAGCTTGCGAACAGTCTCACCAGCACGCCACATCTCCATGTCGTGCATAGCCTTCAGCTCAGCGTTGAGCTTCTCACGGTAGTCAGGCTTAGAGTTGCTGTCGATAGAGATCTGAGCCTCTTCGCCAGTCTTCACGCTCAGGTAGAGCCACTCCATCACCGGAGTGATAGCCTCGCGGAAACGAGGAGCCCAGTCGAGAGCACCACGCTGTGCTGTTGTAGAGCAGTTAGCATACATCCAGTCCATACCCTTCTCACCGAACAGAGGCATCAAGCTCTGTGTCAGCTCCTCAACAGTCTCGTTGAATGCCTCAGAAGGTGTGTGTCCATGCTCACGAAGTACATTGTACTGAGCCTCAAGCAGACCCTCGATAGCACCCATCAGAGCACCACGCTCACCAGTCAGGTCGGAAGTAGCCTCACGCTGGAAGGTTGTCTCAAACAGATAACCGGAACCGATACCGATACCCATAGCCAGTGTCTTCTCCTTAGCCTTACCGGAAGCATCCTGATAAACAGCATAAGAGCAGTTCAGACCACGACCCTCAAGGAACATGGTACGAAGAGAGGTACCTGAACCCTTAGGAGCTACCATGATCACATCGATGTCCTTTGGAGGAACTACACCCGTACGATCCTGCCAGTTGATGGCGAATCCGTGAGAGTAGTACAGTGTCTTACCAGCGGTAAGATGCTTCTTGATGGTTGGCCATACTGCGATCTGACCTGCATCAGACAACAGCATGCAAATGACAGTACCCTTCTCTACAGCCTCTTCAACAGAGAACAGTGTCTTACCAGGCACCCAACCGTCAGCCTTAGCCTTCTCAAAGCTACGGCCCTCACGCTGACCAACGATGACATTGAAGCCATTATCGCGAAGGTTACCTGCCTGACCAGGACCCTGAATACCATAACCAATGACGGCGATCGTCTCATTCTTCAGCACCTCACGTGCCTTATCCAATGTGAACTCTTTGCTTGTCACGACGTTCTCAACGACGCCGCCAAAATTCATCTCTGCCATAATTAATGTGTTTTAATTATAATATGTTAGAAATCTATGACTTTCTTGGTTCTTATATTCTCCCCCTCTATTTTCGAGTGCAAAGGTAATAATTTAAAATACAACTACCAAATATTCTTTCAGATTTTTACAAATTTAATACTACATCTTACGACTTCGCTATCTTCCGAACCTCTCTTCACAATTCTGACAAGGTATTCTTCCTCTGTGTCTGCACCCTTGGAAGCTACCTTCTCCATGTAGAAGCAAAGCTCGTCACCGGCGTGACTCTCAGCCACATAGGCAATGTCGAAGCGCTTGACACGATGGCTGCGATACCATTCCAAATCAAACAAGTCGAGCACATGCTCGATATATTTGATGGAATTGACGTGTCCGTTGACATCAATATCGTGGTAGTTCATCGTGACGGTTCTCACCAATTCAGCATCCTTACTGATAGCTACACGCCCTGGCTTGGCGATCGGACACTCAAGTTCTGTCTCGATATAGTCTTTGATGAGTCCACCTTGTATCTGGAGAATGTCAACAGGCTGACGCGTATCTGTGTCAATCATTGCCCAGATGCTGCGACCGTAACCATAGACAGTCTGATGATCCTGACTCGTGATGGCATAGTTGCGACTCGTGAAGAAGCGGAAGGCGGCCTCCACCCACGTAGAGATGGAGATCTTGTCGTAAGCCAAAGGCATATCGTTCATCTCCACCGCCAAACGGGAAAGTACCCAAGTGCGATGTCTCGCATTGAGGTAGCTGATGCCGTAGCCACGACTTTCGCTGTGATAGTCTGAGGCATTGAGCAGATCATTGCTCAAACAGCTCAGAAAGAGATGGTTGCTGAAATCACAGTGGAAAGGCTCCACTGTGAAGGGATACTCGCCTACCTTTGACTGCATCATCACTCCTGACGGTTTAGGAAATCGCTAACAGGCTCCTCAAAGCTGCGTGTCACGGCAATACGACCGGAACGCGTGTATTGAAGAAGACAGTTGAAACCGTTGAGGATTTTGAAGAGATCAGCAATATCCTCTGTCAATCCTGTCAGCATCACAGTGGAATAAGTTGGGTTCACCTCCATCATACGGGCATCGTGACGGCGTATGGCACGCGACACCTCAGGATTGTCCAACAACACCGGCGTAGAGATTTTGAAAAGAGCAACCTCATGGATGAATAACTCATCATCGGTATAGAAATTGGCCTTGATGATGTCGATCTTCTTTTCCAACTGTTTGGTGATCTTCACAATCTGGTCTTCTGTAGACCAGCAAGTGATCGTGTATTTGTGGATGCCGTCAATGCTGGATGCCGAGACATTCAGACTCTCGATGTTGACTTGACGGCGTGTGAACACTGCCGTCACCTGATTGAGGATGCCGGCAATGTTTTCACTATATACTAATAAGGTATAAAACTTCTGTTCCATAAAACGATTAAATATCCAAATGCAATTTCATCTCATCCACCGCACTTCCCGGAGTGATCATCGGCGTGACATTCTCCTCCTCCTTGACAGCGCATTCAAGGATATACGGACCATCGGTGGTAAGCATCTTCTCCACTTTTGACTTTAGCTCATCGTGAGTCAACAACACATCATAAGGAATGTGATAAGCACTGGCCAACTCCTCGTAATGAGGATTGAGCATGTGTGTGAACGAGCGGCGATGGTTGAACATCAGATCCTGCCACTGACGCACGTTGCCAAGATAGTTGTTGTTCAAGAGTATGATCTTCACCGGAGCTTGCTGCTCCATGATCGTTCCAAGTTCCTCTATACACATCTGGAAACCACCGTCACCGGTGAACAGACAAACTTGACGGTCCGGTGCGCCAAAGGTTGCGCCAATAGCGGCGGGCAGTCCAAAGCCCATTGTACCCAAGCCACCACTCGAAACGACACTGCGATGACGATGGAATTTGAAATAACGACAAGAGAACATCTGGTTCAAACCGACATCATTGACAAGTACGGCCTCGCCTTTGGTAGCCTCAGCAACGGCATTCACCACTTCACCCATCAGCAGTTCCTTGCCTTGAGGGTGAATAGATGGTTCGATGACTTCCGCCTTTTCTTTCTCATAAAGAGGCTTGAATGAGTCACGCCACTCACGGTGAACAGCTTTCTTCAAGTATTTGGTGATAGCAGGAAGACTTACCTTACAGTCACCCACCATGGCTACATCCGTCTTCACATTCTTGTCGATCTCTGACGGATCAATGTCCAAATGGATCACCTTGGCCTGTTTGGCATAGCGGTCAAGACGACCGGTGACACGATCAGAGAATCTCATGCCGATGGCAATAAGCACGTCGCACTCCTGCTCCTTGATGTTTGGCGCATAGTTGCCGTGCATTCCCAGCATACCCATATTCAAAGGATGATCGGAAGAAAGTGCAGAGAGTCCCAGCAAGGTACGTCCTGCTGGGATGTCTGCTTTCTCAAGGAATTCTACCAACTCATCCTGGGCATTGCCCAACTCTACACCATGTCCGACAAGAGCCAAAGGCTTCTTGGCATTGTTGATAAGCTCAGCAGCAGCCTTGACAGCTTCCTCATCTATCTTTGGATAAGGGATATAAGAGCGGACACGGTCGGTCTTTCCCGGCATCCATTTGGCTTTCTGAATCTGGGCATTACGTGGAAAGTCAAGTACGACAGGACCCGGACGGCCACTGCGCGCAATATAAAAAGCACGGTTTACCGCCCATGCGACATCTTCTGCACGACGGATCTGATAGCTCCACTTTGTGATCGGCTGAGACATACCCACCAAGTCTACTTCCTGGAAGGCGTCTGTACCCAATGCGCCTACGCCCACCTGTCCGGCGATGACCACGATAGGAATGGAGTCCATCATCGCATCTGCTACACCGGTAAGCGTATTTGTGGCACCTGGACCGGAAGTGACAATCGTCACACCAACCTCGCCACTGACACGCGCATATCCCTCGGCAGCATGGGCTGCGCCCTGCTCATGGCGGACGAGGACATGATGGAACCAAGGATCTTTCTTATGGGTGTAAGTATACAAGGCATCATAAACCGGCATGATAGCACCTCCGGGATAACCAAAGATCGTGTGCACATTCTCCTGATACAACGCCCGCATCAATATCTCTGAGCCGCTGCATTCTTCACCGATACGCACTCCCGCCCAAGGAGCCTCCGGTTCTGTCCAGGCAGCAGCCTGTGTTGTTTGCTTTTGATTCTCGCTCATATTTTGTCTTTGTATTGTTCTTGTTTAGTCTATGATTCTCACACCACCCTTATCAGCAGAGCTGACACTCTGAGCATACGCACGTAAAGCCTTGCTGACGACACGGTGACGCTTCAATGGCTGTTGCGGACGAGCGTTGAGTTCTTCATCGCTCAACTTCACATTAAGGCTACGGTTGGGGATGTCTATCTCGATGATATCGCCATCCTTGATCTTACCGATGTTACCACCGGCAGCGGCCTCTGGTGAGATATGTCCGATGCTCAGTCCACTTGTACCTCCTGAGAAGCGACCGTCAGTGATCAGCGCACATTTCTTACCTAAGTGGCGACTCTTGATATATGAGGTAGGATAGAGCATCTCCTGCATACCCGGACCGCCCTTGGGACCTTCATGTGTGATCACCACACAATCTCCACTCTTCACCTTACCGCCCAAGATACCGTCGCACGCATCTTCCTGGGAGTCAAAGACCACAGCAGGACCGGAGAAATGCCACAGACTCTCGTCGACACCGGCTGTCTTCACCACACAACCATCTTGTGCGATGTTGCCAAAGAGTACAGCCAAACCGCCATCCTTGGTATAGGCGTGCTGCAAGTCGCGAATACATCCATTGGCTCTATCAGTGTCGAGTGATGGCCACTGCGTGTTCTGGCTACCCATCTTGGTAGAGAACTTACGGCCTGGCGCACTATGATAGATGCGGTCGGCCTCCGGGTCAATCGTAGCACCAGTGATATCGTATTTCCTCATGGCTTCGCCCAACGTCATTCCATCCACACGCTTCACGTTTGGACGGATCAAGCCGCCTTTGTTCAACTCATTGAGGATACCGAGGATGCCACCAGCCCGGTTGCATTCCTGCACAGAATACTTCTGAGTATTAGGAGCCAGCTTGCAGATGCAAGGAACCTTACGAGACAGCTGATCGATGTCGTGCATCTTGAAGTCCACTCCACCCTCTTGAGCAACTGCCAAGAGATGGAGCACCGTATTGGTACTGCCACCCATGGCAATATCGAGTGTCATGGCATTAAGGAAAGCGTCTCTTGTGGCGATGTTACGAGGCAACACGCTCTCGTCGCCATCCTCGTAATAAGCCAGTGCATTCTTGACGATCTGCCGTGCAGCCTGCTTGAAGAGCTCGATACGATTGACATGTGTAGCGAGAATCGTACCATTACCTGGCAGACCAAGGCCGATAGCCTCTGTCAATGAGTTCATGGAGTTAGCCGTGAACATTCCCGAGCAGCATCCGCAACCTGGGCAGGCACACGACTCAATCTTCTGCAATTCGTCATCGCTCACCTCTGTGTCAGCACCTTTGATCATAGCAGTGATCAAGTCTGCGTTCTCTCCGTTCCATCGTCCGGCCTCCATCGGGCCTCCCGAACAGAACACAGTAGGGATATTAAGACGCATGGCTGCCATGAGCATACCCGGCGTGACCTTATCGCAATTAGAGATGCAAATCATGGCATCTGCCTTATGAGCGTTTACCATATACTCTACCGAGTCGGCAATGATATCGCGGGAAGGCAAAGAGTAGAGCATGCCATCATGTCCCATAGCGATGCCATCGTCAATAGCAATCGTATTAAACTCGGCAGCATAGCAACCCATGCTTTCTATCTCCTGCTTAACAATCTGACCTATATCGTGTAAATGAGTATGTCCTGGTACGAACTGGGTGAAAGAGTTGACAACAGCAATGATAGGCTTACCAAACTGCTCATGCTTCATTCCTGTTGCTACCCAAAGAGCGCGGGCTCCAGCCATTCTTCTGCCTTCAGTACAGACAGCACTTCTCAATTGATGCTTCATAAATCTTATTCTTATTGGTATTTTCATGCAAAGATACAACAATTCTTGCAATCTACAACAAAAAAGTCCGATATTTTTAAGAATAGTAAGATTATAAGCAGTAAAAGCCAGAAATAAAAAAGCTCCAAGGAGAAAAGCCAGCTGCTTTTCTCCTTGGAGCCATATCGATTCTTACATCAAGAATATATGTTCAAAGGACGAGAAGATTTACTTCAGATGCTCCTCAAACCACTGCGTGATTTGGCGCAAAAGATGATTGCGGGTATTTCCACCGGAGATGCCATGGTTGCGGTTGGTATAATACAACTCTTTGAAATCCTTGTCGGCCTGCACCAAAGCCTCAGCATACTCAAAGGTATTCTGCGGATGAACATTGTCATCGGCTGTTCCATGACAGATGAGCAAGGCTCCGTGGAGCTTATCGGCACGCGTGATAGCATTATCATTGTAACCGTCAGGATTTTCCTTTGGTGTGCGCATATAGCGCTCAGTATAGATCGTATCATAGTAACGATAACTTGTAGGAGGAGCAACAGCAACACCAGCCTTGAATACAGGACGACCTTCACTCATGCTCATCAGCGTACAGAAGCCACCATAAGACCAGCCCCAGATGCCAATGTTATCTTTGTCGACATAAGACTGTTTGCCTAACCACAGTGCAGTCTCAACTTGGTCCTTGGCCTCCAAATTGCCCAAATGAAGATAAGTGCACTTCTCAAAGTCTGCACCACGTCCACCGGTTCCACGACCGTCCACACAGACAACGATGAAGCCCTGCTGAGCAAGATACTGATCATAAGCTCTTCCTTGTCTCATGGATCCGGCATCCCAGGAATTGATAACCTGCTGATTGCCCGGTCCACTGTATTGGAACATGATCACGGGATATTTCTTATTAGGGTCGAAGTCGGCTGGCTTGATCATCCATCCATTGAGTTGAATGCCCTCGGAAGTGGTAAAGGAGAAAGTCTCCTTCTTTGTCCAACCATAGTCGCGGATCTTTTGCTTCAAAGCCTGATTATCGATGTTGGTAGCAATCACCTTACCACTGTTGCTACAGGTACTATATATATAAGGTGTATCATAGTCGCTCCAGCAATTGACGAAATAACGAAGATCGCTGGAGAAGATAGCCGAATTCCACCCCCCATTCTTGGTGAGCCGTTCTGTCTTTCCATCTTTATGGTCTACATAGATTTGCCGGTCCTGAGGATTAAGAGCTGCAGCCTGATAATAGACATCACCCGTCTTATCGTCATAACCATAGACATCAGTAATATCGAAATTGCCATTACCAATCTTACGCAACAACTGTCCATTGCTATTATAGAGATAGAGATGCATGTAACCATCACGGTCGGAGGGCAACAAGATATAATCGCTTCCAATGCGTGTGGTCTCTATTGCCTCCTCTTTGACATAACGGGAGATACGATCAGAAAGCAATAACTGAGCTACCGTGCTGCGAGGATTGACACCATAAAGATTCAGCACATCCTGATGGCGGTTCATCGTATAGACAATGATTCGATTGGGATTGGAGGTAGGAAGAATGCGAGGCATATAGCCATCGCTGTCCACAGGCACCTGCAAACGCTGAATACGATGAGACTGAATATCGAAGCTCCAAGCGCTGACTGTGGCATTGCGCTCACCAGCCTTCGGATACTTGTAGGCATACTCACCGGGATAGACCGCATATTCTTTATGTTCAGGATTTAAGCCCTTGAACATCTGTAAGCGATACTGCTGAACGGCACTTTCATCGTAACGAAGCCAACAGAGCATTGTGCCATCAGCATTGAACGTCAAAGCATGAGAGAAAGCAAACTCCTCTTCATTGACCCAGTCTGGAATGCCATTGATAACATGATTGAAAAGTCCGTCCTTCGTCACCTGGCTCTCACTGTTGTTGTAGAGAAGCTTGACCAAAAAAATGTTGTTATCACGGACAAACGCCACCTTGGTACCATCGGGTGACCATACCGGAGCTTGCTGAGGACCACCATCCGACAAGGGCTCCAACTTGCGGGAAGCCATGGTGTAGATATAGAATACGGCTTTGTAGGAGCGACGATAGACTGGCTGTGTTTTTGTGCGGATCAACATTCGCTTGCCATCCGGCGACATGATGTAGCCGTCGAAGTTGTCTATCTTTGCACCCTGGGTGTCATTAACATCAAACAACACTGCAGTTTGCTTACCAGTCTTAAAAGAATACTGTATCACCTGCTTCCCATCTTGGGAGATGCTGGCATACTGATCAGTACCCTCCAAGGGATTAATACCTGTCATACGCTGGGCAGTAAACTCACCTGCCGTCAACGCCTTGAGCTCGATGCGTTTTGCAGCCGCACCGGAAAGGGTAAAAGCCATACAAAAGAAAATAAGGAAAACGACTTTTTTCATGTTATTATATTTAATAGCTAAAGAATACGAAATACATAGAACTTACAAACATAGAGGCCATCACATAGAACAGCAAGAAAGGCATCAGCAGTGCATGCTGTGAGCAAAGAGCTCGACAGACACCATCAATACCATGCAGCGTGCCACTGATCAAGCCAAAGACGATCGACATGGTGGTCAGCATGAAGCAAACACTTGGAACGATACTTGCAGAGAAGCTGCTGTCAGATAATGTGCCGGTAACGCTGAGAAGTACAGCTTGCGGCGGAACTACTAACAATAAAAGACAGACGATCTGTAAGACACCGAAAGAGACAGCTGTGATCAATGCTAACTTGACACGACGTGGAAGAGCTGAGTATCCAGACTTTACGCCCTGCAAGATTGCTGTCAGAAGGTTGCTTTCTCTCATTCCTCCAAGAGCAAAGGCAAATAAGATAAGCCACAACAAAGGCGCGGATGCCTCACTCTCTACAAAATAGCCAAAGAACCACCTGATGCCCCGGGCACTCAGCAATGAGATGATTGACGATTGGGGCTTGGCGGCAGACAAAAGCCATGAAAGGAAGATGAGCAACAACTGAGCCAGAGCCAATCCTATAGAAAATCTATAAATGACCCTGCGCCAATGCCATGATCTCTGCCTATGCTTCATCGGGCTGCAAATTATCTAAATCGAGAATATGCAACTGCAAGGCACGGACCACCAGGCGAGTCGCATTGACGCTGGTGCCCTTGCTGTCGGGGAACAGACGGTTTACCAATTCATTCTGGCGCTTCTCAAGGCTCTTGACACCAAACGGCATACCTCTCAGTGCTGTAATCTGTTCCTTTGTATATCCCAAAGCCAGGTGACGAAGGAAGCGCTCGTCATACTCATCAATGTCGTAATCGATCAATGCTTCCTGACGCATCAAGTCATTGTTGACACTGCGTTTGAAGCGCTCTACTATCTTCTCCAAGATAGGCTGATTGAAAACAAGCCGCTTACCGTCCATCACGCTCGCCACATCACCACGGGTGAGCAACTCGCCACTCTTCAGGATGATGCCATCACAGCCGGCATCCAGCGCGTCGACCCAAAGTTTCTCATTGAGAATCTCTCCGGTAAAGATCAGAACCTTTACCTCAGGATGAGCCTGCTTGGTTTCCCGACAAAGCTCTACACCCACAGTAGTAGATCCACTAAGTCCCAGATCCAACAACACCAGATCCGGCAATTGCTTAGCCATGAGTTTACGGTAGGACACCTCGTCGGGAGCCGTACCAATGATATGGGCTTCCGGAATATCATTCTTGAATATTCCTTCTGTACCTTTTAACTCCAAAGGCACGTCTTCCACAATCACTACATTAAAGTCTTTCATATGCTTATATGATTATTTTTTATTGCTAACAGACAGCGCTCATTCATCCGACCCGGCATCACTACCTCAATCAGAGTCCCTTCTTCTTTGTGAACATGAGCGCTCAAGCCACAGGCTCTTTGGTTGGTTGCCTCTCCCATCTCACGCACGATCTGACGGCATAGCAGGAAACGCACATCAGAAGTGTAGGGCGTGAACAGAGCACGACAAGCTTCCTCGTTATCGTGACGCTGACTTAAAAAACATTGCATCTTGAGATAGCCATCGTCAAGAGTCTTATTTACCACTGCCGGTGTTTTCTTATCATTGACATCGGTCAGCAAATCAAAGAAATAGTCTACCATCTCGTCATCCAACCGAATGGGTGGAACCTGTCTCATGGCTTGCTGTGCCAGCACCACGTAAAGATCATGATAGTAATCGACAACTTCAGCTATGTCGTCAATGCTGTCCGGCGACTCTTGCACCAGCTGTCGGATACGTGAGGGATAGTACATCGTCTCATGCTTAAAGGCAGAAAGACAATTGTCAAGTACACTATTGGAGACATGCAAGCGAGCTGTCTCCAAATTCAGTCTTCGCAAATCGTCTTCGGCAAACTCCAAATCATCAGCCTGCCGGAGTTGCCCTTGCATGGCATCGAGTTCTGCCTGGCGTACAGTCTGCACAATATTTGTTAGTTTGGAGAGCTGTTCCTCACTTAGGTCAAACGAAGCGAAGTCGGCTAAATGATCGATACCCTTGAGTTTCTGTTCATCAGAAAGATCAGACGTAAGCAACTGATTCATTCGCCTAATACGGTCAATGCATGACTGGTAGTCGAGTCGATGACGGTAATAAAGAAAATAATAGGCAGGGAGAATTGTCAAAAGCAATAACACAAGAAGGATGATGGCCACTGTTTTGTTATTCTCACTCCGTTGCATCGTACGTACATAATCCGGCAGACTGCTGTCTGCACTGGCCTGACGGAATAGACGTGTATAGATACCATTGCTTTTCTCGTAGAGCTTCCATTGATGCAATGCCAATGCCGCCACCGCAGTCTCGTTACTGACATCAAGCAAAATAGCGGTGTCACTTGGTGAGAGTACAGCCCGGCAACTGTCTGCAAAGCGCAAAGCTCGTCCATACTCTCCACGGATGTTACAATAATAAGTGCTGTCGGCATAGATAGCGGCTTGGCTTTCATTGGCATAGCCTCTTCGAGGCACTGAAGGGGTAGAGAGTACTGGCAAGATAGTGGCAAACAACAGCAAGAGCATGGTAAGCGCACGACGAAAGCCATAAGGCAAGCGAAAGAAGACACGCGTACCTTTACCGAGTTCACTCTCCGCGCCAATGGCTGCCACACTAAAGATGCGGCTCATCTTCTTGTATTTCTCGATGATGCCATTGCAGTTTTTTAGTCCAAAGCCATGTCCACCAGTGTAGGTACGGTCAAAGATATGACTTAGCTTCTCTTTTGTCATACCTGGTCCATTATCTACGATACTGATCTCAACATAGTCAGGCATACCATTGGCCTCCACTTTCACCACGCCCCCCTCTTTAGAAAATTTTCGCGCGTTGTCTGCAATCGTGTTGATCATAAACAAAGTGAGCGTCTTGTCAGCTTTCACCTTCAAGTCTGTGGGTTTCACCTGTAAATCTATACCTTTGATACGGAATGAAGTTTTTGAGCGTTCAACCATCTCAAAAAGATCTTGCAAGTCAAAGCTCTCGATCTTTAAACTCACATCCCCTTGCCGCATCTGTATCCATTGTGTCAGCACCGAATTATAGTCATTGATGCTGTCGGTGATCTCCATAAGATAGTCATAGTTGCGCTTCTTCCAATCAGCATCCCTACCCTTTTGCTGACTGTCTTTTTCTTGCTTCAACTGATGAATGACATACACCATGCGGTCAATGAAAGGCAAGATGCTATTGACCAGTTGAACCTTTGCACGCGCATCAAGGTTTCTACGCTTGTATTGTCGTAAGTGCAGTTTGCCAACAGCCAGTTGTTCTTTCATCTCACTAATATTTTCATTCATGAGACGATTGCGATCTTCATTTTTGTTTTGCCAATTTCTTAGAGGTTCCAACAACGTATCCAGCGAGAAAGCCTCATCACTTCTGCGACGTTTTGCATCGAAGACAAAGAGCAAAATAACAAAGATGAGAATCATCAGCACTACTGCTATAAGCATGACATTGAGCTGCTGGGAGGAATGATTGAGCTGGCTGGCGCGTGCCTCGAGTTGGCGATCCTGTCGAGTACGTTCTTGTATGTCGAGATAGATATTCCTGTTTCGGTCGCTGTTGGCTTTGTCATCAACAGCAGAATAGACCAACGATATCCGCTCACGTATGGAAGCCACCAGATCTGGAGCCTGATGCACAGCCTTGATAGACAGAGCTCGTTGAAGACAAATCAAAGCAGAACGGTAGTCATGGATATACCAATAGCATTCCGCTAAAGTGCGATTAGCACCCGCCACCTGATATACATCACCGTATGCAGTGAAGATTTGCAGAGCTCGCAGAGCCAGATTGCCAGCCAAAAGAGAATCTGACATGTCATCTGTGTTTAAGTACTTAAACGCAGGCACATTGTTACGCATCAGCAAACGGCGCACGCCAGAATCCTGCAGATGCTCGCTGATTGACTGCAAAGCCTGAGCTTCCCAAAATGGCATATCGCAACGCTGTGCCAATACATATGCCTGAATCAGGTAGTCAAACTCTGATTGTGCTATATCCTGCTTGGTTCCTCCCGAGATGATTCCCCCTGCACCAATATTATAGCAGTAGTTGATGTATTGTGCGGTATCTTGTATCAGCTGATTCCATGAACTCATGTCTTGGATAGCCTGCGCAGCTTGCTGATTCAGCCCTACATAATAATAGTAAATGGATGAGACTATCTGAAATTCACTCTGAGCATACAGCAGTCTACTTTGTTGGTGTGGAGACAGTCGATAAGACTCTTTCTGAAAACGTTGCATACACCGAAGCGCACGCTCATGATAGTCATAGAACTCTTTGTTAAAAGACTCGCGTTGACACAAACGCATCAACAGCACATCAGAAATGAGTATCTCTATCTGATTATCGGTTAGCTTGGGTACCTGTTTCAACAGTTTCCAAGCATCATTATATTTCATTCTTGCAATGTCAACAAAAGCAAGATTGTTATAAGCCTCAGCAGCGCCGTCACTCTTACTGTCAGCTTCATTCAGAGCTCGTCGTGCATATACTTCTGCAGAGTCTAGATTGCGATAATGCCAAGCATAGGACTTCTCATTGAGACGGTCTATCCGTTCTTGCTTCTTCCCGGAGCAAGAATATAGTATTGGCAGCAAAATGACAAGCGCCAACATTTCTACCCAAAGCCTAAAGACCGGCTTTTTTATTGTGTTTAGCAGACAGATCATGCATTTGTATCTCTCCTTGCAAAAATACAATTATTTTTTGAAAAGAAAAAGAAAATACTGAAAATTGACTCATACCTGTAAATTATTTGCCTTCTAAGCGTCTATTCTAAGTTTTTATTGCTATTTTTGCAACAACATATATAATATGAGCATGACCAATAGTAAAATTAGAATAAAGGATATCGCAGAGCGTGCAGGAGTGTCGGTGGGAACCGTGGACAGAGTTCTGCACAAAAGACCTAATGTATCACCCTCTGCCAAAGCGAAGGTAGAGAAGGCATTAGAGGAAATGAATTATCAGCCAAATATGTATGCCTCAGCATTAGCATACAACAAGACATATACCTTTCATGTCATCATCCCACAGCACGAACAAATTGCCTATTGGGAGGAAATTGAAGAAGGTGTCAAGAATGCGCAAGAAGCACGTCGGGATTTTCACATCTCTGCAGAGATCCATCACTATGAACGCTTTAATGCCAAATCATTCGAGGAAACTACAGAAACTTGTCTCCAAGCCAAACCAGACGGTGTGGTCATAGTGCCGGCTGATTTGGAAAATACACGGGCTTTTACTGATCAGCTCCATGCCAACAACATCCCCTTTGTCATGCTTGACTCGTATATGCCTGACCTGAAACCACTGTCGTTTTTCGGTCAAGACTCTTTTGCCAGTGGCTATTTTGCAGCACGGATGCTGATGCTCATCGCTGCAAATGAGAAGCAAATCGTGCTGATGAAATTTACGAAGAATGGACATGTTGCCAGTAAGCAGCAAGACAATCGAGAAGTGGGTTTCAGACATTATATGCACGACCACTTCCCCGAAACAGAGATCATAGAATTCGAGGTGCCCTTGGATGGTACCAGAAGCCTGTATGACAAACAGATGGAAGCTTTATTTCAAGCTCATCCAAATATCCATCATTGCATCACCTTGGGTTCTAAGGCCCATATCATGGGCGACTTTCTGTTGCGCACCAATCGGCGTGACGTACAGATTATGGGATACGATATGGTAGGCAAAAACGCCGATTGTCTCAGACGTGGCAGCGTATCCTTTCTCATAGCCCAGCATGCTTTTCTCCAAGGCTATTCTTGTATTGACACTCTCTTCCAAGCCATCGTACTGAAGAAAGAAGTCAATCCTATCAATTACATGCCAATAGAATTGCTTAGCAAAGAGAATGTGGACTTCTATAGGCGCACGCAACTTTAAAAAGGAAAAACGTTCATATTGCATATTATGAGCTTGATTAACAAAACAAACGCAAAAGGATTGCTGGCACTATCACCACTCATAGTTTTCATCCTGCTCTATCTTATCTTGAGCATTGTTGCAGGAGACTTCTACAAAGTGCCTATGACAGTGGTCTTTATGATCGCCAGCATCTATGCTATCGCCATATCTGGAGGCTTTCCATTGCGCAAACGCATCGACATCTTTAGCAGAGGAGCAAGCAGTGATAATCTGATGCTGATGCTTTGGATCTATGTTTTGGCCGGGGCTTTTGCCTCATCTGCCAAAAGCATGGGGGCCATTGATGCTACCGTGGGTGCCACATTGAGCATTTTACCTTCCAGTTTAGTTCTTCCCGGATTGTTTGTGGCAGCATGTTTTATCTCTACTGCTATAGGAACAAGTGTCGGTACAGTGGTGGCCCTTGTACCGATCGCAGCCGGTGTCGCTCAACAGACTGGCAGCAGTCTGCCCTTGTTAACGGCAATCATCGTTGGTGGTGCTTACTTTGGCGACAATCTCTCGTTTATTTCCGACACCACTGTTGTCGCCACCCAAACCCAAGGTTGCAAGATGAGCGATAAGTTCCGTGTGAATGTGCAGATTGCCACACCTGCCGCTATTCTAATGCTGATTATCTATACCTTCATGGGACAGGGTGTCGTTGCACCGGCACATGCTTCAACTGTTAACTTTGTCAAAGTGATACCTTATCTGATGGTGATCATTCTTGCCATCATAGGTATGAATGTCATGGCCGTGCTCGTCATCGGCTCACTTGCCTGCGGCATCATCGGCATGATCGACGGCAGTTATGACTTCTTTGCCTGGCTGATAGCTATGGGTAAAGGTATAAGCGGCATGGGAGAGTTGATCATGGTCGCCATGATGGCCGGCGGAATGTTGGAAATTATCAGAGAGAATGGAGGCATCGACTTTATTATCAACAAGTTCACCTCACACGTGCATACCAAACGAGGCGCTGAATTCGCAACGGCCGCATTGGTGAGCCTTGTCAATATCTGTACAGCCAATAACACGATTGCTATACTCACCATTGGCGACATTGCCAAGAAATTAGGGGATCGCTTTGGTGTTGACAACAGAAAGAATGCCAGCATCCTTGATACTTTCTCCTGTACCATCCAGGGCTTGCTTCCTTATGGCGTACAAATGCTTTTGGCTGCAGGTTTGGCAGGCTGTAGTCCTATGCAGATTCTTCCGTATCTTTATTATCCTATGGCTTTAGGTGTTGCAGGTATTCTTGCCATCGCATTACGCTTCCCCAAGCAATACTCTTAACTCGTTTGTGAAATGGATGTCATCACACGTAATTTCTTTCGACTGATCCGTTCGGGATCTCTCAACGAGCAGGAGCCTATGGAGCCGATGTCCGCCTTTAAATGGCAACGTCTGTTCCAAATGGTTCAGACTCAGCATGTAGAGGCCTCAACGCTGAAGGGAATTGCCAATCATCATGAAGATGAGATGATGAATATACCTCAGGAACTCACTGATGCCTTGAATTCGTCCATTCACCAGCAACCTAAGGCTCAGCTGAGCAACCGTTTTCTCAACTATCGTCTGCAAAAAATCATCAACAGCGAATATCATGCTATCGATACAAATATAGAAGCGGTGGAACTGTTGAGAATCATCGTCAACAATGTCTCGTCAATGCTCAACAAAGGCATTATGTTAGGTGGGCTTATACAATTAGGCAGTTTTCTAAGAACAAAGGGAGACAAGGTAGACTTCGTGAAATTGGAACGCTGGCTAAGTAAACTTCATATCCGTCGCATGGCACAATTGCAAGGTAGCATGCTCATGGCTGTGTTCCAGTTTGAGCAGGACGAATTGCCTTTTGTCGAGCATGTGGAGTCCTCGGCCTATAAGCTCGTCATGCGGTCGGTTCACCATACAGTAAACGACACAGCGGAAGAATGGCATTTCAGACAGGGCAAAGCTGGCTTCGTTCAGAACAACTCTTCTTTACTTCGTCGCAACCTGCGCCGTGGGCTCTGCTATGTAGTTTATGCCCCTATAGAGACGGTCAGCAATTTCTTCCATAACTTCGCCCGCTCTCTGCAGGAAATTGAAGAATAAACTGTAGAGGACAGCGATACAAAATATATATAGGAGACATCTGCTGCTCTTAATTATTTTTAATTATTAAATGATGTCATACGCGATAAGGAAACTTTTCGCTAATTTTGCATATATGAATCGTTTCATTATTTGCATCATGGCTCTTTTCGCATCCTTGAGCATACATGCTCAAAACTATGTGGAATGCGAAGATACGTGTAGTCACATACATGGCATTGACTTGAGTCACTATCAAGGTAATGTGTTTTGGGAGACTATTGGAACTTCCAAAATGGCCTACGTGTATCTAAAGGCTTCAGAAGGCGGAAGCCGTATTGACAGCAAATACAAACAAAACATAGACCTTGCCCACCGTTACGGTCTGAAGGTAGGGTCCTACCATTTCTATCGTCCTAACATTCCCCAACAGACACAGCTTGAGAACTTCAAGACACAATGTCGGCCTGGAGATCAGGATCTTATACCTATGGTAGACGTGGAAACAAGAAGCGGACTTTCTGTTCAAGCATTTCAAGATTCGCTTTTTCTCTTCCTTCATCTCATGGAAAAGGCCTACAAGCAAAAACCTCTTATCTACACAGGAGCCAACTTCTATGACAACAACCTGTTAGGAAAGTTGAGGGATTACAAGGTGATGATTGCTCAATACACCAAAAGAACACCTGTGCTGAAAGACGATCTCGATTACATCATGTGGCAGTACACTGGTAAAGGTCATCTCAATGGCATCAACGGATATGTCGACAAAAGCCGGTTCATGGGAAAACATAAACTCAGAGAAATTAGATTCCGACACCGTTAGTAGAAGACAGATAGAATTTTAACGTTAAAATCTAAACATACTTTTCATTATGGCTATTATAAAATGTCCCGAATGTGGGCGACAAATCAGTGACAAAGCTCCCGCATGTCCAAACTGTGGTGTCCCCATAGCCGGTAAAATCGTAAGATGTCCTCAATGTGGTGAAATCTATTTCAAAGATCAGGAGATGTGCCCCAATTGCCATCATCTCACTCCACGTGGAGAAACGTTGGTACAAGGGCAAGTTGGAAACATATCCTTTGACAATAACCGTGATTCACAACCGCAGAGTGGCTCAAGCTCTCAGACTTCTGAAAAACAACTAAACGAAACGAGAAAGCCACAACCTCCTACTCCCCCGAAGGCAGATAATAGCTATCAGAGAGCAGAGGCAAGAGATGCTCAGCGCGTTGTTCCTCCCACATCTTCAGACCATCGCCAAAAGCCTGAAGCTCCAAAGAAAAGTCATAGCGCACTCATTATAGGTCTCATTCTTGCCGTATTGGCTTGCGGTATATGCTTCTACTTCTACAATAATAGCAAGAGTTCAAAAGAAGAAGAGGCTTATGAATTTGCCATGAAGAGCGATGACCCTACTGTCCTGCAGACTTATCTTGATACCAATCCGGATGCACCCGAAGCACACCGTGACTCTGTCGAAGCAAAACTCGAGAGTTTAAAACAGACCGACATCGATTGGACCAATGCTGTCGTCAGTGGCTCCCGCACTGCTTTAGAGGACTACCTGACCAAGCACCCAAATTCAGAGCATAAAGCTGACGCTCTTCACAAGATAGACTCTTTAGACTGGATTGATGCCACAAACGGCAACTCTGAGCAGTCCTATACGACCTATCTGAACGAGCATGCCAATGGTGAGCACGTTGACCAAGCTAACAATGCGCTGAAGTTGCTCAAGGCTAAAACTGTGCAACCTGAGGAGAAAGCAATGGTCAGTGCTGTATTCCGTCATTTCTTCCAGGCTATCAACGCTAAGAACGAAGATGGCTTGACCGCTACCGTGGCACCACTCATGTCTAACTTCCTCGGGAAGACAGACGCAACCAAGGCAGATGTTGCCGTTTTCTTGAGCAAGATATATAAAGATGATATCTCGAACATGAATTGGCATATCAATAACGACTATAAGATTAGCAAGAAGGAAGTCGGGGATGAAGAATATCAATATAACACAACTTTCTCTGCCATTCAGAAAGTCGACAAGACCGATGGTACTTCTACAAGTACCCGCTTCAATATCAAGGCCACTATAGGACCAGATGGCCTGATCTCATCCATGTCCATGACAAAGATATTGGAATAGGAACATATATTAATGACTATACAGAGGCTATCATCTATTTGGTGATAGCCTCTTTTTTATTACCGTTCTCTTCTTAAAGACAAGCCACATTTGACCAAGGGATTGGGTAACGTTGTGTGCTTTCATCGCCTTCGCCAAATTGTTAAATTCCGTATTATCAACAACAAAGTCACATTATTTTTGTACCTTTGCAAGGTATTTTAGATCATCCACAATAATAATCAGAAGATATAATGATTACACTGACAAACCTTGCCATACAGTTCGGCAAGAGAGTTCTTTATAAAGACGTAAACATCAAGTTCACCCGTGGTAATATTTACGGAGTCATCGGTGCCAACGGTGCAGGAAAGTCTACACTGCTGCGTGCCATCAGCGGAGATCTTGAGCCCAATAAAGGTTCCGTGGAGTTTGGAGCTGGCGAGCGTCTGTCTATCCTGGAACAGGATCACTTCAAATATGATGCCTTTAGCGTCATGGACACTGTCTTGATGGGCTACGAAGCTCTTTGGGACAATATGAAAGAGCGAGAGGCTCTATACTCCAAGCCCGAGATGACCGACGAAGACGGCAACCGCGCAGCAGAACTGGAGGAAAAGTTCGCTGAGATGAATGGATGGGAGGCTGAGAGCAATGCCGCCCAACTGCTTCAGAACTTGGGCGTCAACGAAAGCCTCCACCAAAAACAGATGTCAGAACTCTCCAACAATGAGAAAGTTCGCGTCATGTTGGCCAAGGCTCTCTTTGGCAAACCAGACAACCTTCTCCTCGATGAGCCTACCAACGACTTGGATCTCGACACAGTCGAGTGGTTGGAAGACTACTTAGGTGACATTGATGAGCATCAGACGGTACTCGTTGTCAGCCACGACCGCCACTTCCTTGACGCCGTGAGCACACAGACCATCGACATCGACTTCGGTAAAGTAACTGTCTTTGCCGGTAACTATAGCTTCTGGTACGAAAGTTCACAGCTCGCTCTGCGTCAGGCTCAGAACCAGCGTATGAAGGCTGAAGAGAAAAAGAAGCAGTTGGAAGAGTTCATCCGCCGCTTTTCTGCCAATGTGGCAAAGAGCAAGCAGACCACATCGCGTAAGAAGATGTTGGAGAAACTCAATGTGGAGGAAATCCGCCCATCCAGCCGTAAATATCCTGGCATCATCTTCCAAATGGATCGTGAACCCGGTAACCAGATCCTCGAAGTAGAGAATTTGAAGGCAGTAGACGCGGACGGAACCGTTCTCTTTGACAATGTCAACTTCAATATCGAGAAGGGTCAGAAAGTTGTCTTTCTGAGTCACAATCCTAAAGCCATGACCGCTCTCTTCGAGATCATCAATGGCAACAGACAGGCCGACGGAGGCAGCTATAAGTGGGGTGTGACTATCACCACAGCCTATCTCCCGCTTGACAACACGAAATTCTTCCAGTCAGATTTGAATCTCGTCGACTGGCTCAGCCAATACGGCACAGGCAATGAGGTGACAATGAAGGCTTATTTGGGCCGTATGCTTTTCCGCCAGGAAGAAGTAGAGAAGAAAGTCAATGTGCTCTCCGGAGGTGAGAAGATGCGTTGTATGATTGCGAGAATGCAACTGCAAAACGCCAACTGCCTCATCCTCGACACGCCCACCAACCACCTCGACCTTGAGAGCATCCAGGCTTTCAACAATAATCTTGTCTCGTTCAAGGGTAACGTGCTTTTCTCCAGCCACGACCACGAGTTCATCGAAACGGTTGCCAACCGCATCATCGAACTCACGCCGAGTGGTACAATCGACAAGCTGATGCCATACGATGAGTACATCCACGACGATGCCATCAAAGAGCAGAAAGCAAAAATGTACGGCGAAAACGCTTAAAATGGCAGTATATGTCCATTCGGCACATTTTTTGCAAACCTTTCATTAAAAAACATTTTATCATGGAAGAAAAGAAAAACGATCAAATCGAAAGAGACATAAAAGTCGAAGGTGCTGAAAGCAAAGTTGCCAAAGAGAGTCACGATAGTAAGAAGCAGGAAACTGCTTCCACTGACTCAAAAGAGCAAGAGAATAACACTCACGAGGACCACCAGAGCAAGCACGACAATAATAAGGAGAACGAGCAGACTAAGAAAGAGGAGAAAGATCCCCTGGCTGAGGCTCAAAAGGAAATCGAAGAGCTCAAAGATCGCTATCTTCGCACAGCTGCTGAGTTCGACAATTATAAGAAGCGCACATTGCGTGAAAAAGCCGATCTCATTCTCAATGGCGGTGTGAAGACAGTGACCGCTATTCTGCCCGTTCTTGATGACTTTGAGCGTGCCATCGCTGACAAGAGTGAAGACCCTAAAGTCATTAAAGAAGGAGTGCAGATGATCTTCAACAAATTCGTTAAGACGCTGGAAAGTCTCGGCGTGAAGAAAATCGACACCAAAGACCAGGACTTCAATACCGACTACCATGAGGCTGTAGCTATGGTTCCTGGTATGGGAGATGACAAGAAGGGCAAAGTGATCGACTGCGTACAGACGGGCTATACCATGAACGACAAAGTCATTCGCCATGCCAAAGTAGCAGTAGGACAATAATTTGTTGAAGTATCGACAAGACACAAGACAATGGAAAAAAGAGATTACTACGAAGTACTTGGCGTAAGCCGTGATGCATCGGAAGATGAAATCAAGATGGCCTACCGCAAATTGGCCATCAAATATCACCCCGACCGCAATCCAGGTAATAAAGAAGCTGAGGAGAAATTTAAAGAGGCTGCCGAGGCCTACGAAGTATTGCACGATCCTCAGAAAAGACAACAATACGATCAGTTTGGCTTCGATGGTCCACAAGGCAGTGGCTTTGGTGGCTTCAGTGGAGGAGGTATGGACATGGACGACATCTTCTCTATGTTCGGCGATATCTTTGGCGGTCATTCTGGCTTTGGAGGATTTGGTGGATTCGGCGGTGGCGGTCAGCGTCAGCAACAACGCGTTTACCGTGGCTCAGATTTGAGACTGAAGGTCAAACTCTCTCTCCAAGATATTGCAAGCGGAGTAACCAAGAAATTCAAGGTCAAGAAAGATGTGACTTGTACAGCTTGTCATGGAACAGGAGCCGCCAACGGTGCTAAGCCAGAGACATGTCCTACTTGTCACGGTTCCGGTGTTGTCGCTCGTACCGTACGCTCCATGTTCGGCATGATGACCACACAAAGCGAATGTCCAACCTGTCATGGCGAAGGCACTGTCATCAAAGACAAGTGCAAGGAATGCAACGGATCCGGTGTCGTCAAAGGCGAGGAAGTGGTAGAGATCAACATTCCGGCAGGCATCGAAGACGGCATGGTTCTCAACGTTCATGGTAAGGGCAACGCTGCTCCACACAACGGTATCAATGGAGACATCCAAGTCTTCATAGAGGAAGAGAAGGACAGTACCTTTATCAGAGATAAGCAAGACATTATCTATAACCTACTTCTTGACTTCCCCACTGCTGCCTTAGGCGGAGAGGTAGAGATACCGACTATCAGTGGAAACAATATAAAGATGAAAGTAGCACCTGGCACTCAACCAGGCATGAGTACACGACTGAGAGGCAAAGGACTTCCCGCTCTGAAAGGCTATGGCACCGGTACAGGTGACTTGGTTGTGAACATGAGTGTCTATGTTCCTAAAACACTTACAAAAGATGAGCGCAAAGCTATTGAAGAACTACGCGACAGCGAAAACTTCAAGGGCGACACATCGACGAAGAAAAACATCTTTGAAAAATTCAAAAGTTACTTCAATTAATCCATAACAATCCCTCCTGGCAACGGGAGGGATTATTTTTATATCCCTTGACGATGACTTATCAAGAATGCGTTGAATACCTATTTAATAGTACACCTGTCTTTGAGCATGTAGGAGCATCGGCCTATAAAGCAGGTTTGGAGAACACTCTGACATTGGATGAACACTTTGGTCATCCCCACAGAGCATATCGCACGATCCATGTTGCCGGCACCAACGGCAAAGGTTCATGCTCGCATACCTTAGCCTCTATTCTTCAACAAGCTGGCTATCGCGTCGGCCTCTACACTTCTCCACATTTGGTTGATTTTCGCGAACGCATTCGTGTCAACGGTAAACCTATCAGCGAACAGCGCGTCATAGATTTCGTTGAGAGCGAACGCCACTTTTTCGAGCCTCTCCACCCTTCTTTCTTCGAATTGACGACAGCCTTGGCTTTTCTCTACTTCAAAGAACAGAAAGTCGATATCGCTGTTATTGAGGTAGGACTTGGCGGACGTCTCGATTGTACCAATATCATTCAACCAGAATTGTCCATCATCACGAATATCAGTTTCGACCATACACAATTTCTTGGTAACACTTTGGCCAAGATTGCCGGAGAGAAAGCTGGTATCATCAAGCCCCACACACCAGTTGTCATAGGAGAAACTTGTACAGAGACACGTCCTGTCTTTGAAACAAAAGCAAAGGCGGAAGACGCTCCCATCACCTTTGCAGAAGATCTACCAGAAGTCATCTCCTCTGAGCCATGTCATGACGCAAAAGGCGGACGCAATTATGTTACCCGCAACTTCGGGTCTTTCCACGGAGAACTTGGCGGAGACTATCAGACGAGGAACACCAATACGATCTTATGCGCGCTACGTGAACTTAACGATCCTCGCATCACCTTAGATACAATCCACAAAGGTTTTTCCACAGTCTCTGATTCAACTGGTCTGACAGGCAGGTGGCAGATCATCAACCAGCATCCTTTAGTGATTTGCGACACGGGACATAATGTTGGTGGTTGGCAATGTCTTGCTCCACAAATCAAGAGCATACCTTGCAAGCAGTTGAGAATGGTCTTCGGTATGGTTGATGACAAAGACATATCATCCGTGATGACATTACTTCCGAAAGATGCAGTGTACTATTGGGCGCAAGCAACTTCACGACGCGCCATTCCATCTTCCAAAGTGAAAGACCTTGGATATCAGCACCAACTACAAGGAAACGACTGTGGTTCCGTTGCCAATGCTTACAGTCAAGCTATGACAGATGCAGCCGAAGATGACTTCATTTTTGTAGGAGGATCGAGCTATATTGTAGCAGATTTCCTATCAATAAAGCATTTTTAACATAATAATAAGGGTATTTTATCGTCGTTTAGCTTGCTTTTATCACATATTTTTAGTTACTTTGCAAGTAGAAGTAAAACTATTAAGAACGTAACTAAAAACTTGTTGATATGACAAACACGACAACGGAAAATATCTGTGGTCTGAAGCGTGAAGACTTTCAGACCACTGTGAACGGAAAGAAGACTGACCTCTTCGTGTTAAAGAACGCACAAGGCAATGAGGTTGCCATCACCAACTTTGGAGGTGCTATCGTCGCCATCATGGTTCCAGACAAGGACGGCAAACGCGCTAATGTCATCATGGGACACGACAACATCAATGATGTCATCAACTCACCGGAGCCTTATCTCTCCCGTCTCATCGGACGTTATGGCAACCGCATTGCTAAAGGCGAGTTCACTCTCCACGGCAAAGTTTATGACGTGCCTATCAACGACGGACCCAATTCTCTCCACGGAGGCAAGAAAGGCTTCAACGTCAAAGTTTGGGATCCTGAGTTGATGAATGATCACACTCTCGTTCTTCACTATGTATCAGCCTACGGTGAGGAAGGCTATACCGGAGAGTTGAAGACTACTGTCGTTTACACTTGGGACGACGACAACTCTCTCCACATCGACTATTTAGCTTGCACCAACAAAAAAACTATTATCAACTTAACAAATCACGGTTTCTTTGCCTTAGCCGGCATCGCTGATCCAACTCCTTCTATTGATAACGTCATTTGTCAGATCAATGCAAATTACTATTTGCCGATTGACAAGACTTCTATTCCGACAGGTGAGATCCGCCTCGTGGAAGGCACACCATTTGATTTCCGCAAGCCCAAGCCATTCGGTCAGGACATCAATGCTGACAACGAGCAAATCAAGAACGGCAGTGGCTTTGACCATAACTATGTACTCAACAAACACGAGGAAGGGGAGATGAGCTTTGCTGCACGACTCATTGAACCAGTGAGCGGTCGAACCATGGAAGTGTATACTACAGAGCCGGGATTGCAGCTCTACACAGGTAACTTCCTTGCCGGCATTAAGGGAACCCATGGAGCAACTTATCCGCGCCGCTCTGCTGTCTGCCTGGAATGCCAGCACTTCCCTGACACGCCAAACCATCCATACTTTCCATCAGTGGTTCTTGACGCCGGAGAGCAGTACAAGCAACACACTATCTATCACTTTGGTGTCGTAGAATAAATCTCGAAATAACAGAAAGTTGCACAAGTCCGATCACTGCATTCTTTAAGAAGAAAAGATACATGAGAGGCTTATGCAACTTTCCGCTGTAATTTATGAAATGAATCAATCATTATCTGATCAATCAAAAATCATGACCAACTCATCTCCTTCTCAGCATCCTAACTACACATTTGCGCTTATTGTTGTCTTCATCGTATGTTTCCTCATTGGATTCATCACGACAATGAACAACTCCATGATTGCCTTTTGCTCCAAGGCTTTTAACCTGACTGCCCAGCAAGGCCAATATGTTAATACCGCTTTCTACGGTGCATACTTATTAAGTATTCCTTTTGCCATGCTGATGAGCAAGATTGGCTATAAGGGCACCTTAATCCTCGGACTGGCAGTTGCTGGCATAGGCTTCATCATCAACTCGTTTGGCATCCAATCTGCCATTGCAGCCCAAGCCAATGTCTATGTCGTTTTCTTGGCAAGTATGTGCCTTGTAGCCTGTGGTGTAGTGATGCTTCAAAACGTAGCCAATCCCTATGTGATGGTACTCGGAAGCCCAGAGAAAGGCGCCTTTAGAATGACTTTAAGTCAGGCTCTAAATTCTGTGGCAACCACACTTGCCCCGTTGTTCATTACATATGTCATCATTCGCGGACAAGTTCCCACTCCATCTGCTGTACCTGGCCCATTCCTGGGTCTGGGCATTTTCACGTTGTTGATCTGCCTTATCCTCGTATTTTTGAAGTTGCCACGTATTGATGAGGCTAAGCAGGCTGAGGACGCAGGCGTACATCGTGAGTATAAGAGCAGTGTATTCAAGTATCCCCATGTATGGCTGGGCGCTTTAGCTATCTTCATGTATATGGGAGTAGAAATTGGCGTACCTTCGATGCTTCCCTACAAGTTCAAGGCTATGCCGGAATATGCTTCCGACTATGCTTCTGTTGCCACCTCTTTCCTCGCTTTCTATTGGGGAGGTATGATGGTAGGTCGTTTTGCTGGTGCTGCTATCTTGGCAAAGTTCCAGCCTCGCAAATTGCTGAGCGCATGCCTCTGCTTAGGTGCTCTTTGCATTGCTTTGTCAATCGTTCTTCCTGGCATGGTGGGTATCTATGCTATGCTGGCAGCCGGATTGTTCCACTCTGTGATGTGGCCGTTGATCTTCAACCTCGGACTTCAAGAACTTGGACCTCATACTAAGGCCGCAACAGGAGTCATCAACACGGGTGTCATTGGCGCAGCCCTGCTTATGCCTTTGATGGGATCTATTGTAGATGCTGCCGGCGTGATCATCGCCACCTGCTGCCTGTTTATTTTCTATGCTTATATCTTCTGGTTCTGCAATTTGGGTTCCAAGATCGGATTAAGCAAATAGACATCATCACTACTTTAGAGAATAGTAAGAAAATCAATATCAAATATCATTTCATCTTATAACTATTAAATTTAAGAATCATATGGATATAGAATTTGTAAGAAGCCGATTCGTGAAGCATTTCGATGGCAAGACTGGTAACATATATGCTTCTCCAGGTCGTATCAACCTCATCGGCGAACATACCGACTATAACGGGGGCTTCGTCTTCCCCGGTGCTGTTGAGCAGGGCATCATGGCAGAGATTCGCCCCAACGGCCAGAAAACGTGTAACGTGTATTCTATCGACCTGAAGGATATGGTACATTTCGCCATCGATGATCCTAAGGGTCCTTCAGCAACATGGGCACGCTACATCTATGGCATCGTTCAGGAGATGCGTGCGCTGGGTGTAGACGTCAAGCCTTTCAACGCTGCTTTTGCAGGTGATGTGCCATTGGGCGCAGGTATGTCTTCCAGTGCTGCGCTGGAGAGCTGCTTTGCTTATGCACTCAACGACCTCTTCGGTGACAATAAGGTTTCCAAATGGGATCTTGTTTTGGCTGGTCAGGCTACAGAGCACAAATACATTGGTGTGAACTGTGGCATCATGGATCAGTTTGCTTCTGTCTTTGGTCAGAAAGGCAAACTGATGCGTTTGGATTGCCGTAGCCGCGAGTTTGAGTACTTCCCATGGGAGCCTAAGGGCTACAAGCTCGTTCTACTCAACTCCAAAGTAAAACACGAGTTGAAAGGATCTCCCTACAATGATCGCCGTAATTCTTGCGAGAATGTAGTAAAGGCTCTTGGACAGCAGTTCCCCGACAAGAAGTTCGAGACACTACGCGATGCCGACTGGGACGAGTTGGAAGCAGTGAAGGATAAGGTCAGTGCAGAGGACTACAAGCGCGCTCACTTCGTCCTGGGTGAGAAAGACCGTGTGCTGGCAGTTTGCGATGCGCTGCAAGCAGGCGACTACGAGACCGTAGGCCGCAAGATGTATGAGACCCACTATGGCCTCAGCAAAGAATACGAGGTATCTTGCGAAGAACTTGACTACCTCAACGACATTGCCAAGGAGTGTGGCGTCACCGGTAGCCGTATCATGGGCGGAGGCTTTGGTGGATGTACGATCAACCTGGTCAAAGACGAACTTTATGATAAGTTCATTGCTACTGCTAAGGAGAAGTTTAACGAAAAATACGGCCACGAGCCCGCTGTCATCGATGTAGTTATCGGTAACGGATCAAGAAAGATCTGCTAAAACTCTCCTACTCTATCATAGCCTTCTGCCATAATTGGCAGAAGGCTTTTTTTATGTCGAAAGTTACATAACGCTCTTTTTACATAGGCAACCACTAAAAGAATTCACCGTCGTGGAAGTCTATGGTCCAGGCCGTTTCTTTTTGTTTGTACCAAACTTACGTTTTCATGAGGTTGAAACAACGCTCTATTGAGCTAAAATCATAGCTGTTGATATTGTAATGCAATAGAAAAAGGTCTTTTGATAACTTGGAAATGATAAGAAGCTACGTAACAAAAGGTTTACTGCTACGCAGTATTTCCAACTGTATAATTCGAGTGTCATAGTGAAAACATTGCTACCTGTCTACAGATCTGCCCCTCTTTACAACGGATAGAGTAGGACTTTTTCTAAGGTTAAATCCAAATGCAAGAAAGACAAATCATAGAGAAAACCAACGTAGGCTTAGCCCTTAAAAGCCTCATAAACGGCTTTAAAAGTGTAAAAAGTACTATTTTTCAGAAATTTTACGCTGAATATGATACAACTTACAAAAAAATATTGTAACTTTACCACCAATAAAACCAATAACTATAAACAGACATGGGAAATTTCAAAAACTACTTAGGTATCGCAGGTGGTTGCCTGCTGGCACTTGCATCATGTGCCGGTAACAAAACCGCCAGCCGCACGGTATCCGGCCTTGATCCGGCAGCCTTTGACACCACATTGAATGGAAAGAAGGTTGAACTCATCACCTTGAAAAACAATAACGGCATGGAGGTATGCCTGACCAACTACGGTGGTCGTGTTGTCTCCCTCTGTGTACCAGATAAAAACGGAAAGCCCACCGACGTAGTGCTTGGCTATGACAATATCCGTCAGTATGCCGACACTTTGAACAGTCCCTCTGACTTTGGTTCCAGTGTTGGTCGCTATGCCAACCGCATCAAGAATGCACAAATCACAGTAGACGGCAAAGTCTATAAACTTCGTGCCAACGACAATGAGAATACCCTCCATGGTGGTGGCAACACAGGTTGGCTCCATCAAGTATATGATGTTCAGGCAAAGACTGACAGCAGCGTAACCTTCGCCATTACTGCCCCCGACGGCGAGAATGGCTTCCCCGGCACAGTGAAGGCAACAGCTACTTATCTGGTGAAGAGTAACAACACACTCGACATCACCTTTAAGGCTACTACTGATAAGGAGACTGTCATCAACATGACCAACCACTCCTATTTCAATCTTAATGGTGATCCTTCTAAGGTAGGCACTGATGAGGTCATGTATATCAACGCCGATAAGTTCACCCCGTCTGACGCTAAATACATCCCAACGGGTGAGATCCGCGATGTGACCGGCACACCGATGGACTTCCGTAAGCCTCACGCTATTCAGGAGACCATCACCGACACTACTTTCGACCAGATCCACAACGCCACAGGTTACGACCACAACTGGTGTCTGAATACCTTCAAGAATGGTAAGGGCGATGACACCCAGGTGGCAGCAAGCCTCTTCTCGCCCAAGACAGGCATTCTGCTTGAGGTGTTTACCAACGAGCCAGGCTTACAGGTCTACACAGGTAACTTCCAGGGCACAGGCATTCCTTGCAAACACGGCATCAAATATCCGAAACATGTCAGCGTTTGCTTTGAAAGTCAAAAATACCCCGACAGTCCCACCAAAATCGTTCAAAAGACGAAAGGCTGGGAAATCTCGAATCCCTATCTCAAGCCGGGACAGACTTATTACAGTCACCTCGTATATAAATTTTCTGTGAAGAAATAACCGATTCTCATAACAAACAATACTTAACAGCAAAAAACTATGAACTGGAACGCAAAAGAATTTATTTGGCTTGACTGGGTGGTACTTGCCATAGGCATAGGCTTGGTGGCCGTCGCCGTCTACAGAAGCATTATGAAGGACAAGCGCAAGATGAAAGGCGCTGACAGTCAGGACTATCTCTTTGGTAAGGGTGAGCCCTGGTGGGTCATTGGTGCTGCTATCTTTGCTGCCAACATTGGCTCTGAGCACCTTGTCGGTTTGGCAGGTACTGGTGCTAAAGATGGTGTAGGCATGGCCCACTGGGAGATGCAGGGCTGGATGATCCTCATCCTCGGCTGGCTCTTCGTACCTTTCTATCAGTTGCTCAACAATAAGTTAGGCCGAATCATTACGATGCCGGAGTTCTTGAAATTCCGCTATACCAAAGCTACAGGTTCATGGCTGAGCATCATCACGCTGGTAGCTTACGTGCTCACAAAAGTGAGTGTGACAGCCTTCACGGGTGGTATCTTCTTTGAGTACCTGCTTGGCATTCCCTTCTGGTATGGTGCTCTGGGACTGATCTTTATCACTGCTGTGTTTACCATCTTCGGTGGTATGAAGGGTGTGATGACAATGTCCGCTATCCAGACTCCTATTCTGATCATCGGTTCCTTCCTCGTACTCTTCCTTGGCTTGGCTACACTCGGCGACGGAAGCATCACTCAAGGTTGGAGCAACATGATGACCTATTGCAGCCATCTGCACAATGGCTACGGCACTACACACATGTTCCACTGGAGCGAGGGTGATCCTATGTACCATGAATATCCGGGCTTCGTCGTCTTCATCGGAGCCTCTATCATCGGTTTCTGGTACTGGTGCACCGACCAGCACATCGTACAGCGTGTACTTGGTCAGACCAAGGGCGAGGACAATAGCGTCGTGATGAAACGTGCCCGCCGCGGTACCATCTGCGCAGGCTACTTCAAGCTTCTTCCAGTCTTCATGTTCTTGATTCCTGGTATGATCGCAGCAGCCTTGGCAGCCAATCCTGCCAAATATGGTTTAGTAATGAACAACACCGACGCTGCCTTCGCCCTGATGGTGAAAGATGTGCTGCCCGCCGGTGTCAAGGGTATTGTGACCATCGGTTTCATCAGTGCCCTGGTTACTTCTCTTGCTGCCTTCTTCAACTCTTGTGCTACTCTGTTCACCGAGGACTTCTACAAGCCGCTGCGTGCTGGCAAGAGCGAGGCTCACTACGTGCTCGTCGGTCGTCTGGCCACCGTTGCTGTCGTGCTCTTGGGCTTGGCATGGATGCCAATCATGATGAGCATGGACACCCTCTACAGCTATCTGCAGAACATACAGTCGTTGTTGGCCCCGGCTATGGTCGCCGTATTCTCTCTCGGTATCTTCTCCAAGAAGATCACTCCTATGGCAGGACAATGGGGACTCATCGGTGGCTTCGTGATTGGTATGCTCCGTCTCGTCACCAATGTCATCACTCATAACGGCGATGCCGCCATGACAGGTGCCTTCTGGGAGAACACCACATGGTTCTGGCAGACCAACTGGCTGATCTTTGAGTGCTGGTTACTTGTGTTCATCATTGTGATGATGTTTGTCATCTCCATGTTCACCAAGGCGCCCTCTCAGGAACAGATTGCCGCTATCACTTTCACACCTGAATACCGCAAACAGATCCGCGACAGCTGGAGCGTAGGAGACATCATTGCCTCATTAGGTGTAGTTGCACTTTGCGGTGCCTTCTATTGGTATTTCTTCTAATCCCATATACCCATGACAGGATTTTATAGTGAACACTCTAAAGTATGGGTCTCTGTTGACTGCATCGTCTTCGGCTTTGAAGAAGATAAGCTGAAGCTGCTTATCGGCAAACGGCAGATGGATCCGGGACGCGGAGAATGGTCACTCTATGGTGGCTTCGTCGGACCTCAGGAAAGTCTGACAGAAGCTGCCCGGAGAGTTCTACAAGAGCTCACCGGCTTAACAGAACTCTACATGCGGCAGGTGGGAGCCTTCGGAGCCATCGACCGTGATCCGGGTGAGCGTGTCATCTCCGTAGCCTATTGCGCACTGATCAACGTGAAAGACTATGATGACTCGCTTCGTGAGCGTTATGGCCTCGAATGGGTACCGGTGGAAAACATGCCAAGGCTCTATTCCGACCATAACATTATGGTAAAAGACGCCCTGGCGATGTTGCGGCGCCACATCAACACCGAACCTCTGAGTTTTAACCTTCTGCCGGAGCTGTTTACCTTGACGCAGTTGCAGCATGTCTATGAGGCCATCTTAGGCACAGAGATCGACAAGCGCAACTTCCGCAAGCGCATCAAACAGATCGATTTCATAGAGAAAACCGACAAAATCGACAAATTGACTTCCAAGCGCGGCGCTGCCCTCTATCGGTTCAACAGCAAAGCGTATGACGAAGATCCTGAATTTAAGTTATAACTATCATGTTAGAAGAACTAAAAGAAAAAGTATATCGTGCCAACCTCGATTTGGTAAAACATCAGTTGGTACTCTTCACTTGGGGCAATGTCTCAGGTATTGACCGCGAGAAAGGTCTCGTTGTCATCAAGCCATCCGGTGTCAGCTATGACACCATGAAAGCCAGCGATATGGTCGTCGTGGACTTGAAGACCGGCAAGGTGGTGGAAGGCGATCTGAATCCCTCTTCCGACACGCCTACCCACCTCGTTCTCTATCGTAACTTCCCGGAGATCGGTGGTGTGGTACACACCCACTCCACCTACGCTACAGCCTGGGCGCAGGCAGGATGCGACATTCCCAACATTGGAACAACTCACGCCGACTACTTCCACGATGCCATCCCTTGCACGGATGACATGACAAAGGATCAGATGGATGAGTATGAGTACAACACGGGTGTTGTGATTGTAGATAAGTTCAAGAAAGACCATATCAACTATGTGCATACACCTGGTGTTCTTGTCAAGAATCACGGCCCCTTCACCTGGGGCAAGGATCCTGACGAGGCCGTCTATCATGCCGTCGTAGCCGAGCAAGTGGCCAAGATGGCTTTCATCTCTTTCTCCGTGAATCCGCAGACCAAGATGAATCCATTGCTCGTGGAGAAGCACTTCTCCCGTAAGCATGGCCCCAACGCCTACTATGGTCAGAAAAAGAAATAACAAGTATATCCATAATCAAATTATATTAAAAACATATCAACCAAACAATCATCATGGAAAAAGCATTTAATGATTTCGAGATCTGGTTTGTCACAGGTGCACAGCTTCTTTACGGAGGCGACGCTGTCAAACAAGTAGACGGACACTCTAAAGAGATGGTAGAAGGCATGAACAACTCAGGCCTGCTGCCCGTCAAGGTCGTATATGCTGGTACTGCCAACAGCTCCAAGGAAGTGGCAGATGTCATGGCCCGCGCCAACGTAGACAGCAAATGTATTGGTGTCATCTGCTGGATGCATACCTTCTCTCCCGCCAAGATGTGGATCAAGGGAATGCAGATTCTTCGCAAGCCTCTCCTCCACTTACATACCCAGTACAACGAGAAAATACCATGGAACACCATCGACATGGACTTCATGAACCTCAACCAGAGTGCTCATGGCGACCGCGAGTTCGCTCATATTCTTTCTCGTCTGCGCAAGCCCCGCAAGACTGTCATCGGCTACTGGAAAGACGAGAAGACGCTCAAGCACATCGCTGTTTGGGAGCGTGTCTGCGCCGGTGTCGCTGACGCACAGGACTGCCTCATCATCCGCTTCGGCGACCAGATGAACAATGTCGCTGTGACCGACGGTGACAAGGTGGCATTCGAGCAGGTACTGGGCTATCACGTCGACTACGTGCAGTTCTCTACTGTCATGGAGTATTTCGACAAGGTAAAGGACGAAGATGTCGATGCACTTGTGCATGATGTCTACTTCAAGGAGTATGTTGTTGCAGATGCCTTGAAGGACGAGAAGAGCGTCGAGTACAAGAAGATTTGGAACTCTGCCAAGGCTGAGCTTACGCTCCGTGCCGTGTTGAAGGCTTACGGTGCCAAAGGCTTCACCACCAACTTCGACGACTTAGGTGATGTCAACGTGGAAGAGACCGGCCGCGGCTTCGATCAGATTCCGGGCCTGGCTTCTCAGCGTCTGATGCACGACGGCTACGGCTTCGGTGCTGAGGGTGACTGGAAGAGCGCTTGCCTCTATCGCACCACATGGTTCATGAGCCAAGGCTTGGAAGGCGGTACCTCTTTCCTGGAGGACTACACGCTGAACTTCGATGGCGACAACACATCAATTCTGGAGTCTCACATGCTTGAGGTCAACCCCGACATCGCAGAGGAGAAACCACGTCTGGAGGTTCACTTCCTTGGCATCGGCGTGCGCAAGACACCTACAGCCCGTCTTGTCTTCACAGCAAAGCAGGGCCATGGCATTACGGCGACAGTCGTTGATATGGGTAACCGTTTCCGCCTGATTGCCAACGACGTCAACCTCATCAAGAGCCAGCCGCTGCCAAAGCTCCCTGTAGCATCTGCTCTGTGGATTCCTGAGCCTACCTTTGAAGTCGGCGTAGGATGCTGGATGAATGCCGGCGGCACACACCACTCCTGCTTCAGCTTCGGTCTGACCGATGAGTATTGGCGTGACTTTGCTGAGATTGCAGACATGGAGGCCTGCATCATCAACAAGGACACCGACTATGAGCAGTTCCGCAAGGAGCTCCGCTGGAATGAAATGTACTATATGCTGAACAAAGCACTCCGCTAATTCAAACCGTTGTATTCCGGCAATGCTCTTCACGGAACATTGCCGGATATGACATTAACAAGGAAAGCAAATGAATGCTCAAACAATTATAGAATCCGGTCGTGCCGTTCTCGGTATCGAATTCGGATCCACACGTATCAAGGCTGTGCTGGTTGACGAAGACAACAAGCCGATCGCACAAGGCAGCCACACGTGGGAGAACCAGCTCATCGACGGACTTTGGACCTATAGCATCCAGGCTATCTGGGAAGGCTTGCAAGACTGCTATGCCTCTCTTCGCCAAAATGTAAAAGAGCAATATGGCATAGAGATCACACGTCTCGCTGCCATCGGCATCAGTGCGATGATGCATGGCTATATGCCTTTTGGCGAGAACGACAAGATCCTAGTTCCTTTCCGCACTTGGCGAAACACCAATACAGGTCAGGCCGCAGAGGAACTCTCCAAACTGTTCAACTTCAACATTCCCCTTCGTTGGAGCATCTCTCACCTTTATCAGGCTATTCTCAATGGTGAGAGTCATGTCAACAGCATCAAATATCTCACGACGCTTGCCGGATATATCCATTGGCAACTCACAGGCGAGAAAGTACTGGGCATCGGTGATGCTTCCGGTATGATCCCTATCGACCCGGAAACAAAACAGTTCGATGCATCAATGGTTGACAAGTTTGAGAAACTTATTGCTCCCAAGCATCTATCCTGGCATCTCACCGACATCCTGCCCAAGGTCCTGGTGGCTGGTGAAGAGGCTGGAACACTTACCGAAAAAGGAGCCAAGCTCCTCGATGTCTCCAGCCATCTGCAGGCAGGTGTACCCTTCTGCCCACCGGAAGGAGATGCCGGAACGGGTATGGCAGCCACCAACGCCGTGAAGGTTCGTACAGGCAATGTATCAGCAGGTACTTCGTCATTCTCCATGATCGTGTTGGAGAAGAATCTCTCCAAACCTTATTCGGTCATCGACATCGTCACTACTCCTGACGGACTTCCTGTGGCCATGGTTCATTGCAACAACTGCACATCCGAGATCAACGCTTGGGTGAACATCTTCAAGGAATACGCAGAGATGTTAGGAGTCAAGCAAAACACCAATGAGCTCTATACCCGACTGTTCAACGTTGCCCTTGAAGGCGATGCCGACTGTGGCGGTCTGCTCTCCTACAACTATGTATCGGGTGAGCCCGTTGCAGGACTTGCTGACGGTCGTCCACTCTTTGTGCGTGCCGCTAACGATAAGTTCTCGCTTGCCAACTTCATGCGCACGCAGCTTTATGCAGCTGTCGGCGTGCTGAAAATTGGCAACGACATACTGTTCAAAGACGAGAAAGTATCCGTAGACCGCATCACGGGTCATGGCGGATATTTCACCACGAAAGGTGTAGGCCAGCGCATCCTTGCTGCGGCTCTCAACTCTCCGATCTCTGTCATGGAGACAGCCGGTGAGGGAGGAGCCTGGGGTATTGCGCTCTTGGCATCCTATTGCATCCACCGCCGGCAGGGCCAGAGCCTGCCCGACTTCCTCGACGAAAAAGTTTTCGCAGGGAATACCGGAACGGAGATCACCCCGACACCTGAGGATGTAGCTGGATTCGACGCGTATATCGAAGCCTATAAGCAGGGACTTGAAATAGAAAAAACAGCTGTCAAGTACAAGGCAGCAAAATAGGAACAAGATCTTATCACTTACTATATTATATTATGAACGACATTCAATTGATGAATCGTGCAGCCGACAACATCCGTATTCTGGCTGCCTCGATGGTTGAGAAAGCTAACTCTGGTCACCCTGGTGGTGCTATGGGAGGCGCAGACTTTATCAACGTACTCTTCAGCGAGTACCTGGTCTATGATCCAGAAGATCCTAAATGGACAGGCCGCGACCGCTTCTATCTGGATCCCGGTCACATGAGCCCGATGCTCTATAGCGCACTGACGCTCCAGGGTAAGTTCTCGCTCGAAGACATCAAGCAGTTCCGTCAGTGGGGTTCTCCTTGTCCGGGTCACCCCGAGCTCGATGTGATGCATGGCATCGAGAACTCCTCCGGTCCTTTGGGCCAAGGTCATGCTATCGCAGCAGGCTCCGCCGTTGCCGAGAAATTCCTCGAGGCCCGTTTGGGCAGCGTGATGATGCAGCACCATATCTACTGCTATATCTCCGATGGCGCTGTTGAGGAAGAGATCTCACAAGGTGTAGGCCGCATCGCCGGCACTTTAGGTCTTGACAACCTCATCATGTTCTACGACTCCAATGACATTCAGCTGTCTACAGAGACAAAGGATGTCATGAGCGAGGACACCGCAGCCAAATACCGCGCATGGAATTGGAATGTCATCGAGATCAATGGCAATGATGTGGCAGAGATCCGCAAGGCATTGGACGCAGCTCTGACAGAGAAAGAGCGTCCTACCCTCATCATTGGCAAGACGATCATGGGTCGTGGTGCCGTGAAAGCTGACGGTACAAGCTATGAGCACAACGTGAAGACTCACGGAGCACCTTTGGGCGATGGCGCTTACATCAACACCATCAAGCACTTAGGCGGTGATCCTGAGAATCCTTTTGTCATCTTTGACGATGTAAAGAAGCTCTATGCCGACCGTCGTGAGGAGTTAAAGAAGATCGTTGCGGCTCGCCGTGCTGAGGAGGCAGAGTGGGCTAAGGCTAATTCAGAGGAGAAAGCCTTGATGGACACATGGTTCTCCGGGAAGGCTCCTAAGATCGACTGGAGCAAGGTGCAGCAGAAGGAAGGCTCCGCCACACGTGCAGCTTCCTCTGCTTGCCTGGCTGAGCTCGCCAAGCAGGTTCCTAACATGATCTGTGCCTCTGCCGACTTGTCAAACTCTGACAAGACCGACGGCTTCTTGAAGCAAACCCACGCCTTGAAGAAAGGTGACTTCTCCGGTGCCTTCTTCCAGGCAGGTGTTGCTGAGTTGACGATGGCTGATATGTGCATCGGCATGATGCTCCATGGCGGTGTCATCGCTGCCTGCGGTACCTTCTTCGTGTTCTCCGACTACATGAAGCCAGCTGTTCGTTTGGCTGCACTGATGGGCGTACCCGTGAAGTTCATCTGGACCCACGATGCCTTCCGCGTTGGTGAAGATGGTCCTACACACGAGCCTGTGGAGCAGGAAGCACAGATCCGTCTGATGGAGAAGCTGCAGAACCATAAGGGACAGGACAGCGTACGTGTCTTCCGTCCAGCCGATGCCGACGAGACGACCGTTTGCTGGGAGATGGCTATGGAGAACATGGATACACCTACTGCACTGATCTTCTCCCGCCAGGGCATTGCAAAACTGCCCGAGGGCAATGACTATCAGCAGGCTCGCAAGGGTGCTTACATCGTAGCAGGTTCAGACGAGAACCCTGATGTCATCCTCGTTGCCAGCGGTTCTGAGGTTTCCACGCTTGAAGCAGGCTGCGCGGCACTCCGTGCCGATGGCATCAAGGTGCGTGTGGTCAGTGCTCCTTCTGAGGGCCTCTTCCGCCGTCAGTCGAAAGAGTATCAGGAGAGCGTACTCCCCTACGATGTCAAGAAGTTCGGCATGACAGCCGGACTGCCCGTTACGCTCGAAGGCCTGGTAGGTATCGGTCCCAACAGCCGTATCTATGGCATGAAGAGCTTCGGCTTCTCTGCTCCTTACAAGGTGCTTGACGAGAAGCTCGGATACACCGGTGAGAATGTCTACAAGCAGGTGAAAGCCTTCTTAGGAAAGTAAAGAACTGCTGTATTATAATAAAAGATGAGCAATGGTAGACAATACCATTGCTCATCTGACGTTATATACAAGTTAATTCTAAAATATAAAAACACGCGAGATGGAAATAAAAACAGTAGGACTGGCAAGTGATCATGCCGGCTTTGCCCTGAAGCAGTATGTCAAGAAATACCTTGATGAGCGCAACATTCCTTACAAAGACTACGGCACATTCACCGAGGATAGTTGCGACTACCCCGACTTTGGTCATGCGCTTGCACGTGGCATCGAGTCTGGCGAAGTCTATCCGGGCATTGGCATCTGCGGATCCGGTGAAGGCATTGCCATGACACTCAACAAACATCAGGGCATACGCGCCGGACTTTGCTGGATTCCGGAAGTGGCTCACCTGATTCGTCAGCACAACAACGCGAACGTCCTTGTCATGCCCGGCCGCTTTATCGACAACGACATGGCAAAGAAAATCATGGATGAGTTCTTTGCTACTGACTTTGAGGGTGGCCGCCATGAGCGCCGCGTCAAGAAGATACCACTGACATCAGAGAAATAGAGGCGGACTGAATATTTATAACATATAAAAACCTAAGAAAGTACGTTGCGCAAGGGCAATCATCTTTCTTAGGTTTTCTTTTTTCTCCATTACAGAAAGGCACCTCTGACGAGAAGTTTTCGCCAGAGGCTCAACAAGCCTTAATCATTTTTCGGGAACCTCATAACGGTCACCTGTTTGCTTGACGATTTGCTCCCGATAGGTTTCTGGATAGCCAGGGCGCTTCACTGCTACTCCGATACCTTCCGGCGTACGCAGGAACTTGCCATCTTTCTCCGGCTTCACTGTCATATCATTGTATTTCACAATGAGATAGAAAGCAAGCTGCTTCCATCGTGCCAGCATTTGCTGTGCAACCGTGTTGCTATAATCATTTAGATAACGAACGGCAGCGTTCTCATCGGTGGAGGCCATTGCCACAGCCTTGTCCTCCACCTCTTTCTGACGAGCGAAATAACTTTGCTCCAAAGAGTCGCGGACGGCCTTCAAACTTGGGAACATCTGAGAATAACGTGGATAGACCATATTGCTCACCCAGTTGCAAACCCAATAAGCATTCTTCATCGAGAAGGTCAGTGCGTCAGCACCCGGAGTATTATAGCACTCAGGCTGTACTGTGTTGCCACAATAGATCGGCGTATATGCCACCATATTGCCATCGTCATTGCCGAACCACAGCACGCCACCGACCTTTCGGGGCAACCAAGACCGCATCTGAGAGACAAAGGTAAAACCAGTCTGCTGGGTGCTGGTCGGACGCTCATTGAAGTATTTCTTGCCATTCACCTCATAGAAAAGCGGTGTAGGGCGATAAGGCATCTGCCAGATACCGCCACCAATATCTGTGGAGTCGATAGCCATCGGAGTACCCTCATAGTGGTCACGCATAGCCACCTGAACATCCTGAACCGACAATTTACGCGACGGTTTCACCCACAAGGGCATATCCTCTGCTGTAGAGTCTTTACCAAGAGCCCAAGGCAGATATTTGTCCATGCCCTTGGCGTAGCGGTTGAAGAACTGCCACACACGGGCATCGCAAATGCGACGGCCACTGAAGTCCGGCTTTGCGTAAGTCATCTTCCAGTTAAAGTCAGCATCCTTGCCATGGAACCATCCTTTCTTACGGGCGAAACTGACCACATCCTTGGCATACATAACATTGTTCTTGTCCTTCATGTTGAACTTACCAATGCGACTCTGATTGGCATGACCACAAATGGCATCATCGGGAATACGCTGTGCCACCCACACGACACCCTTTTCTCCTTTTCCTTTGCCCTGCATCTCCATGATCCATGCTTCGTTAGGATCACAGATAGTGAACGTCTCACCTTCAGAGCAATATCCATAGGTCTGAGCCAGTGTTGTCATCACCTTGATGGCTTCGCGTGCAGTGCGAGAACGTTGCAAACCAAGATAGATCAGCGAACCATAGTCGATACCTCCATCCGGATTGACCATCTCCTCACGTCCGCCATAAGTAGTCTCACCAATGGTCACTTGAAACTCATTGATGTTGCCAATGACATTATAGGTGACAGGAGCTTCCGGTATCTTGCCTATATATTTATGGGTATCCCAATCCACGATGTCACGCATCTCTCCTTTCTTATGTGTCCCGGCAGCATAGTGTGCCAAGCCAATGAACATGCCATAGTCATCGGCATTGTAGCTGCAGATGACAGAACCATCGACAGATGCTTTCTTTCCTACAATAAAATTAGTACAAGCCTCACCCTGTGTGGCACTCATAGCAAGTGCTGCCAAGGTAAAGCCCAAAATACGAGTTTTGATTTTCATAGTCCGATTATTTATTATCAACAAGCCTTAAAGCTCATGTCCAGGCCTTTGACACTGTGAGTCAGCGCACCAACACTGATGAAGTCTACGCCCTGCTCGGCATAGTCGCGAATCGTGTCATAGGTGATACCGCCAGAAGACTCAGTCTCATAGCGATGGTTGATGATGTCCACAGCCTTCTTGGTGTCAGGTACAGAGAAGTTGTCAAGCATGATGCGGTTGACGCCACCCTTGTCCAGCACTTGCTGCAACTCATCGAAGTCGCGCACCTCAATTTCAATCTTCAAATCGAGATGTTTGTCTTTTAAATATTGATGGCAGCGGTCAATAGCATTGGCAATGCCACCCGCAAAATCGATATGGTTGTCCTTCAACAGAATCATATCGAAAAGACCAATACGATGGTTCATGCCACCGCCAAGTTTCACGGCTTGCTTTTCGAGCATACGCATACCCGGTGTGGTCTTGCGCGTGTCGAGAACATGACAACCGGTGCCGGCGATACGCTCCACATATTTATGTGTCATCGTGGCGATGCCGCTCATGCGCTGCATGATGTTGAGCATCAGGCGCTCAGTCTGCAAGAGCGAACGGGTCTTTCCCGAGACGATCATGGCAATGTCGCCTTTCTTCACCGGCTGTCCATCACCGATGAGCACTTCTACCTTCAGCGTAGGATCGAAACGTTCAAACACTTTCTTGGCTACCTCAACACCGGCAAGAATGCCATCTTCCTTGATAAGCAGATGGCTCTTGCCCATGGCATCTTCCGGAATACAGCACAAAGTGGTATGGTCTCCATCACCGATATCCTCAGCAAATGCCAGGTCGATGAGTTTATCTTCTAATTGATCTACTGATAACATAATATTGAATGTTGAATGATGAATGATGAATGATGAATTATTAGAATGTTGAATGATGAATTGTCATCATCACGGCCTTCGCATAGAGTCCGGCGCCATCTGCATTTGCGCATTTGCAGGCATAGGCTGTGGAGAGCCATCGGGACCATGGGGAACAGCAGCACCAGTGGCGGGATTTCCTTGAGCACCTTCCTTCTTAGCATGAACTCTGAAGAGATGGATATGACTGACACATGCCATCTTCAACGTCGTCATCGAACTGTTCATGTCATTGTTTCTCGCCAGAAGGAAGAAACCCTTCACCTCTTTGATCCCCAAAGAATTGGGATCATCGATGGAAAGATCATACTTCGACGAGCTGGAGAAATGCATCACACGTTGCGCTACGCTGTCATTACGATAGACCAGTGACAATACCACGACTCCATCTCTTGTACCATCCTGATAGATGAAATCACTTTGGAAGTTTAAGACATACGTGTCTCCCTTATGAAACGCGCTGTCCGCCATCATCGAGAAAGAGTAAAGGTTGTAGGGCTCGTTCGGAATGAGCACGACTGAGTTGCTCTCTTTCCAAATATCAGTGGTATCGCCGTTGGCGGTAAAGTTTCCAGCAGTACCTACAGAGGTGCCAAGTTCTTGCGCCTTATCCTGTAAGCGTTGGGCAACATGCTCATAGATGGTGTGCAGCTGGTCAGCGTGACGCATGTAATAAACCATCGAGGTATCAAACTTCTCCTGAGTGACACCGTATTTCTTCAAGACCGCCGCGCGATAAGCGATGACATTCTCTGCGTAGTTGCCCTTGGCCTGCTCTGCCATTGCATCTGCCATGTGATAATCATAGAGCAGATCCTCCATATCGCCGGGCGAAATGAAAGTACTGGGCACAGAAGGCTTGCAGCTTACCATAAACGACAGCACCATGACCATGCCGAAGAACAGCAACAGCAGACGCAGACGCTTCATCGTTTTCCTCCTTTCCCGTCATCGGATGACGACGCTGATACAGAATGCTCTCGGTGCAGCCCCTTGTCAACAGTCGCGTTGAAAGACTCTAAATCCTTACGGCAGAAAATCAACATCGCAATGACTCCCACCGTGATGCTGGCATCGGCGAAGTTGAAGACCGGAGAGAAGAATGTAAAAGGCTCACCACCCCAAATTGGGAACCACATCGGGAAAGTGCCATGTATCAAAGGGAAATAGAACATATCCACCACACGCCCCATCAAGAAACCGGCATAGCCCGTGCCGAAAGGCACAAAAAAAGAGACATAGTCTGGCGAAGAGTTGCTGAAAATAAGCCCATAGAACATGGAGTCGAAGATGTTACCGGCAGCACCGGCGGCAATCATCGAGAGCAAGACGACATAGCGCGTTCGGCCATGCTGTTTGACGGTCTGCCAAATAAACCAGCCAATGGCCGACACCGCCACGATGCGGATAAGGCTCAGAAAGACTTTACTTCCGAGTGTCATTCCAAAAGCCATGCCCTTGTTTTCGATAAAGGCAATATAGAACCAGTTGGTGATCTCGATGGAGCTACCCAACGTCATGTGGGTTTTCACCCAGATCTTTATCAACTGATCGACGACCAGAATGGCGAGGACGATGATCCACGCCAAACGGCCGTCGGTGAGAATTTTCTTTTTGCTATTCATTTAAAATGATATAGACTATCAAATGTGTTCACAGATGAATTTCATCTGATCATTAGGCATTTGCCTTTTCTACTTTGATATTAAGCTTGAAGCTGTCGAAGTCCGTCTCCGCACCATCGTTGTCAGCCACTGTGATGCTGTCAGCCAACACCTGGCCTTTGATGTAGTCAGCGAAAGACTTCACAGCGGCCTCAATCACATCATTGGGAGCCACAGTGACATTGATACGATCGGTGATCTGCAAGCCCGTTTCCTTACGCAGGTTCTGAATACGGTTGACAAGCTCACGGGCCATACCCTCATTGCGAAGCTCGGGGGTCAGCTCCACCTCCAGAGCTACCGTCAGATTGCCCTCATTGCTGACGAGCCATCCGGGGATATCCTCAGAGATGATCTCCACATCAGCAGCGTCGACAGTGACATTTTGTCCGTCAACATCAAAGCTCAAGCTACCCTCGCGCTCCAATGCCGCAATGTCGTCTTGTGACAGACCGTTCATCTTGGCAGCGACACCCTTCATCAGCTTACCAAACTTCTTGCCCATGACACGGAAGTTGCACTTCACCTTCTTCACCAAGATGCTTTGTCCCTCGGCAAAGTTGAGTTCCTTGACATTGACCTCGTTCATGATCAGGTCTTTGACAGCCTCGATGTGCTTACGCTGGTTGTCGTCGACAGCCGGAATCAGAATCTGCTGCAGCGGCTGACGCACCTTGATGTTGACCTTACGGCGCAAGGCGAGGACCATAGAGGTGATCTTCTGTGCCATGTCCATGCGCTGCTCCAAATCAGTGTCGATCAGATTCTCGTCAACGACAGGGAACGACTCGAGATGCACGCTCTCCATTTTACCGCCCAAATCGTGATAGAGCTGGTCAGCGGAGAAAGGTGCAAAGGGTGCAAGTACCTTTGCCACCGTCATCAAACATGTATAGAGCGTATTATAAGCGGCGAGTTTGTCGTCACTCATTTCCTTGCCCCAGAAGCGTTTACGGTTCAGACGCACATACCAGTTGCTGAGGTTGTCGTTGACGAATGCATCGATCAGACGGCCAGCACGGGTTGGGTCATAGCCATCGAGTTCACGACGCACACCCTTGACGAGCGTGTTGAGACTGGAGAGAATCCAGCGGTCGATCTCCACGAGATGATCCTTGGAAGCTTCCAAAGAAGTGGTCTCAGGATCATAGCCGTCGACATTGGCATAGAGGGCAAAGAAGCTATACGTATTATATAAGGTACCGAAGAACTTGCGGCGCACCTCGTCAACACCATTCGGGTCGAACTTCAGGTTGTCCCATGGCTCACTATTGGTCATCATATAGAAGCGCACAGGGTCGGCACCATACTTATTGATCATCTCGAACGGATCAGTGACATTGCCCACGTGCTTGCTCATCTTGTTACCCTTGGCATCGAGAACGAGGCCGGAAGAAATCACATTTTTGAACGCAACAGAGTCAAAGACCATCGTAGCGATGGCGTGGAGCGTGAAAAACCAGCCGCGTGTCTGGTCAACGCCCTCGTTGATGAAGTCTGCGGGGAAAAAGGCAGGCGGCACGGGAGTACCTGTGTAGGTGCTATGTATGAGCTCATTGCGGTATTCGCTCTCACTCTTGCCCGTCTTCTTAAGTCCCTCTGCGTTGATTTCGCCCTCGAAAGGATAATGCTGCTGAGCATAAGGCATGGAGCCGGAATCAAACCACACGTCGATCAAATCACTCTCACGATACATCGGTTTGCCCTCATCGTTGACGAGCACAATATAGTCGATATACGGGCGGTGAAGATCAATCTTGTTGTAGTTCTCCTCAGAATAGTCACCCACGACAAAGCCCTTGTCCTTGAATGGGTTGCTCTTCATCACACCGGCAGCGACAGACTTCTCTATCTCGTTGTAGAGTTCCTCAACAGAGCCTATGCACTTCTCGCCTCGATTCTCGTCACGCCAGATAGGCAGCGGCGTGCCCCAGAAGCGTGAGCGACTGAGATTCCAGTCGTTGAGGTTCTCCAACCAATTGCCAAAGCGACCGGTACCCGTAGACTCCGGATTCCAGTGGATGGTCTTGTTGAGTTCCACCATGCGCTGCTTCTTGGCCGTGTCACGGATGAACCAGCTGTCGAGGGGATAATAGAGGATTGGCTTGTCGGTGCGCCAGCAGTGGGGATAGTTGTGGACATGCTTTTCTATCTTGAAGGCAGTGCCCTCCATCTTCATCTCCATGCAGATAATAACATTCAAGTCATCGGCTTTCTCCGACGCTTTCTTGTCCCATACTCCGTTAGGATTATACTTCGGATCATAGGAATTCTTGACATAGTCACCGGCGTGATGTCCGTAAGCTTCCACATCGACGCAATGCTCTATGAAGTTCTTGTCGAGTTCATCGAGTACATAGTATTTACCTTGGAGATCCACCATAGGACGTGTCTCCCCCTTCTTGTTGATCAAGTAAAGAGCGGGCACATGAGCATCCTTGGCAACCTTGGCATCATCAGCACCAAAGGTAGAGGCGATATGCACGATACCAGTACCATCCTCTGTGGTCACGTAGTCACCGGGGATGACACGGAAAGCCTCGCTCTCCATCTCCACGAAATGATCCTTGCCATTCTCGCCGACAAAGACTTTCTCGGGATGAGCCTCGGCATAAGCATTGACGAACTCGGGCTGATACTCTCCTACTTTCTCGCAGGGCTTCACCCATTTCATCAGCTGGCTATAGTGCATTCCGACGAGCTCACTGCCTTTCATGCGGTCAACGACTCTCCAAGGGCAGATCTTCTTCTCCTTGTCAAAGGCAGGCAGCTCACCCTCTTTGCACTCTTGGTCGGCCTTGAGATAAGCGCCCAGCCGAGCCTCTGCCATGACGAGCGTCATCGGCTCACCGTCGTAGGGGTTGTAGGTCTCCACAGCGACATAGTCGATGTTGGGTCCCACACACAGCGCGATATTTGAAGGCAGTGTCCAGGGCGTGGTGGTCCAAGCGATGAAATAAGGCTTGCCCCACTTTGTCCACTTCTCTTTCGGATCCGTGATGAGGAACTGCGCCGTCACCGTGGTGTCCTTGACGTCGCGGTAGCATCCCGGCTGGTTGAGCTCATGGCTCGACAGTCCGGTACCGGCAGCGGGGGAATACGGCTGGATGGTGTAGCCCTTATAGAGCAGCCCCTTGTTGTAGAGCTGCTTGAGCAACCACCACAGGGTCTCAATGTATTTATTGTGATAAGTGACATAGGGATGATCCAAATCGACGAAATATCCCATCTTCTCGGTCAGCTCGCGCCACTCTGCCGTAAACTTCATCACGTTCTCGCGGCATTTGTGGTTATAGTCCTCCACCGAGATATACTTGTCTGATTTCTTGTTGTCGATATCTTTTTTGGTGATACCCAGCTCTTTCTCCACACCGAGCTCCACGGGCAGTCCGTGTGTGTCCCATCCTGCTTTGCGCTTCACCTGGAAGCCCTGCATGGTCTTGTAGCGGTTAAAGGTATCCTTGATGCTGCGTGCCAGCACATGATGGATACCGGGATGACCATTGGCCGATGGAGGACCCTCGAAGAAGATAAACTGAGGGCAGCCCTCTCTCTCATCAATACTCTTGTGGAAGATGTCGTTCTTCTCCCATTCCTTCAACACCTCGTCGTTGATCTTCGTCAGATCGAGACCGGTATGTTCGGCAAATCTCTTAGACATAAATGATTCTCTTTCTTTACCTTGTATTAATATTCTTGCGCAAAGGTAGTAAAAAAATAGGTTTCCTACAAAACAATCATTGCTTTTTAGTTAAAAATGAGTATCTTTGCACAAAAACAATCAGCTATGGACATTAAGAAAGCCCAATTTGTCATCTCAGCACCCACAGTGTCGATGTGCCCAAAAGACAATAAACCGGAATTTGCCTTCATCGGACGAAGCAATGTCGGCAAATCAAGTCTCATCAACATGCTCTGCAACCACAAAGGCTTGGCCAAAACTTCAGCCACTCCCGGTAAGACGTTGCTCATCAACCATTTTATCATAAACAACGAATGGTATCTCGTCGATCTTCCCGGCTACGGCTATGCCAAGCGCTCCAAGACCGTACAGGACAAGCTCGACAAGATGATACGCTCCTATATCCTTCAGCGTGAGCAGCTCTGCAATGTCTTTGTGCTCATCGACATCCGCCACGAGCAGCAGAAGATCGACCGCGAGTTTGTCGACTGGCTCGGCGCGAGTGGCATCCCCTTCTCTATCGTCTTCACAAAGGCTGACAAGCTCGGACCAGTGAAAGCCAAGGGCAATGCCCGCCAATGGATGGACGCATTGCTCGACACTTGGGAGACGCTCCCACCCTATTTCATCACCAGCTCGGAAAAGAAAACGGGAAAAGACGAGGTTCTCAACTACATCGACGAGATCCTCAAGGAAATCAAAGGTTGAAATTCACAAAAATCATGACACCTTATTTAGACGTACAAAATCTCACCAAATCCTTCGGCGCGCAGGTGCTGTTCCGCAATATCTGCTTCTCGGTAGGCGAAGGGCAGAAAGTAGGACTCATCGCCAAGAATGGCACCGGAAAGTCTACGCTCCTGGGGATTCTCGCAGGAAAAGAAGGCTATGACGAGGGACAGATCATCTATCGCAACGACATACGCATCGGATTCCTGGAGCAGACTCCTAAGTTCGACGCTGAGGAGAGTGTGCTCGACGCTTGCTTCAATCATGAGGGAAATCCCGACAAAATCCTCAGAGCCAAGCAAATCCTCACCCAGCTGCACATCACCGATCTCGACCAGCCCATGGGACAACTCAGCGGCGGACAGCAGAAGCGTGTGGCGCTTGCCAATGCACTGCTCAACGAGCCCGACTTCCTCATCCTCGACGAGCCGACCAACCATCTCGACCTTGAGATGATCGTTTGGCTTGAGGGCTATCTGTCGCGCTCCACGCTGACGCTGCTGATGGTGACCCACGACCGCTATTTCCTCGACCATGTGTGCCAAGTGATCCTGGAGCTCGACAACGAGACGATCTATTCCTATCACGGCAATTATAGTTATTATTTAGAGAAGCGGCAGGAACGCATTGAGAATCAGACTGCTGAGATAGCGCGTGCCAAGAATCTCTATCGCACCGAGCTGGAGTGGATGCGCCGCATGCCACAAGCCCGGGGACACAAGGCGCGCTACCGTGAGGAGGCTTTCTACGACCTGCAAGCCAAGGCTCACCAACGCATCGAGGACCGGCAGATGAGGCTCAAGGCCAGCAACGTATATATAGGCTCGAAGATCTTTGAGTGCCAGTATGTCTCCAAGAAATTCACCGACTCGCAGGGCAATGACAAGATCATCCTCGACAACTTCTACTACAACTTCGCGCGGTTCGAGAAGATGGGCATTGTCGGCAACAACGGCACCGGCAAGTCCACGTTCATCAAGATGCTCCTCGGTATCGTGCCACCTGACTTGGGTAAGTTCGACATTGGCGAGACGGTGCGCTTTGGCTATTTCTCGCAGGAAGGACTGCAATTCAACAATGACGAGAAGGTCATCGATGTCATCACAGACATTGCCGACTACATCGATCTTGGCGGAGGCCGTCACATGACTGCCTCGCAGTTCCTCAACTATTTCATGTTCACGCCGGAGCAGCAGCACAACTATGTCTACAAGCTCAGCGGCGGTGAGCGCCGCAAGCTCTATCTCTGCACGGTGCTCATGCGTAATCCTAACTTCCTTGTCCTTGACGAGCCGACCAACGACCTCGACATACAGACGTTGCAAGTCTTGGAGCAATATCTCGAGGACTTCCCCGGCTGCGTCATCGTGGTCAGCCACGACCGCTACTTCATGGACAAGGTGGTGGACCATCTGCTCATCTTCAAGGGTGAGGGCGTCATCAAGGACTTCCCGGGCAACTACACTCAATACCGCGAATGGAGCGCTCTGAAATCCAAAGAGGACAGTGAGAAGGAGAAAAGCAAGGCTGAGAAAACACCAGCAAAGAAAGACTATCACCACGATACCCGACGCCGCATGAGCTACAAGGAGAAGCGGGAGTTTGAACAACTCACCGCCGACATCGAGAAATTGGAAAACGAGCAGAAGCAATTGGAGACGGAACTCTGCAGCGGACAGCTCTCCGTGGAGGAGCTCACAGAGAAAAGCAAGCGCTTACCTAAGCTTAAAGATGAACTTGACGAGAAAAGCATGAGATGGCTGGAACTGAGCGAATTAGATAGTTGATTTTAAGACAGCTGGGGAAAGATCTGTGGTTATGAACATTCATCGTTGTTGGCATCAGATTCTGATCATTGCTCTCTTCGTTCTCGTGGCGTTACCGCTGAGGGCAAGAGAGCGTGCCGACACAGCACTGCTGCATCGGGTGTTTCACTATGCCGCCACGGTGGACACCACAAACATGCAGGGCTACGCCACCTATGCCTACAACCGCTTCACGATAGACATCGACAAGAAAAACCCGCTGCTGATGCTGGTGCCCTCGCTCTATGTCGTCGCTCATGGCCATAACCGGCATTATATCAGCGAGACTTTCTCCAACAATATCTACAAGCGCAGGCGATTCGACACGCATGTGCTCCTGCACACCACGACGATACCTCACGGGCGGCAGGCGTGGGACCGGGTGCTGAGCTATCTTTCACCCAACATCTACAACACGACCATCATCGAGAACTACCTCCTCTCGCCCTTCCATGCCGACAACCGCAAGTTCTATCGCTATCGTGTGGCCTTTCTCCTCGACGGCACCGCACGCGTCACTTTTCATCCACGCCGCGACAACACGCAGCTGGTCGATGGTGAGGCACTGGTCGACTACTACACCGGCCGCGTCCTCCGCTGCACGCTCAAAGGCGAATATGACATGATCGACTTCACGCTCGACATAACGCCGGGCGACAAGGGTATTGCCTCCCTGCTGCCCAAGCAATGCAAGGCTGAGACGCGCTTTGCCCTCCTCGGCAACAAGCTCAAGGCGCAGGCTTTGGCCAGCTATAACCGACCGAAACCTCCCGTCGACACCATCCAAAAACGCGATGACTATGCGTTGCTGTCTTCCCTGCGTCCCGACACGCTGTCACCCAAAGAGCTGGAGCTATATACGCAGATGTTCACCGAGAAATACAAAAGAGATTCTGTAGAGCTCACAAAGGTCAATATGCCCAAGAAACACGACTTTGTCAAGGATGTGCTGTGGGATGTCATCGGCAACAACGCCCTCAACCGCTTCAAGTCAAACTTTGGCGTCAACAACCAAGGTTATATCCGACTCAACCCCATGCTCAACCCGCTGTATATGAGCTACGACCATAAGCGTGGCATCACATACAAGATAGATCTCCGTGCCAACTATCAGTTTTCTGAGCAAAAAGAAATATCGCTGAGGTTCCGGGGCGGCTACGCCTTCAAGCAGCACCGCTTCTATTGGCGCGTGCCGCTCTACTACTATTTCCATAAGCGGAAAAACGCTTACATAAAATTTGAAATAGGCAACGGCAACAATATCCATAGCGACAAGGTACGCAACGACATCCAAAGGGAACTGCCCGACACCACCAACATCACTCCGATTCTCGACCGACTCCATGAATTCCGGCAAGCCGACAGCCGACTGGTGCTCAACTACGATGCCAACAGCGTCTTCGGCATACAGTTAGGTTTGCTCTATCAGCAGCGCACGGCCGTCAACAAGCAGGAATTCCGACGCTTCGGATGGACAGACACCTACCGCTCCTTCGCCCCTGCCTTTCAGCTGCAATACCGGCCGGGAGGATGGGACGGACCCATTTTCACCATTGACTACGACCGCTCGCTGAAAGGGATTCTCCACTCCAACACAGCCTATGAGCGCTGGGAGATGAACGGAGAATATATCTACCGCTTCGACCGCCTGCAATCGCTGCAAACCCATGGCGGACTCGGATTCTACTCTTCCAAGGGCAAAAAAGCCTACTTCCTCAGCTATGAAAACTTCAAGGAAAACAATATCCCCGGCGGATGGAACGACGACTGGAGCGGGCAGTTTGAGTTGCTGCGCTCAGAGACCTATGAGAATTCCGACTATTATTTCCGCATGAACCTCACCTACGAGTCTCCACTGCTGTTGCTCTCATGGCTGCCCTGGGCAGGCCACTACATCGAGATGGAGCGCTTCTACGTCTCAGCGCTTGAGGCTCATCATGTCCATCCCTACATAGAGTTGGGCTACGGCTTCACGACTCGAGTGTTTTCCGTGGGACTCTTCACCAGCAACGGACGGGGCAACCGCGTCTTTGGCTGCAAGTTCGGCTTCGAGCTGTTCAGAAAGTGGTAAACAAGCAAAAAGCGCAGAAACAGTCCTGCGGAGTTCTTTGTCTTCATATAGAATTTGCATAGTCTGATAGCTAACACACATCACTACAGGACTAATCACTTTGAAAAACTCTGCACGTCCCACGAGTGGAGAAAAAACGTTTAAACAAGGGAAGCAAAACGTTAACGCCTGCTTCTGTTTCTCCACAAGTTCGACATATCCTCCAGCGTCTTACCCTTTGTCTCCGGTACGAGCTTCCACACGAAAAGCGCAGCGACGACGCAGATGATACCGTATAAGCCGTAGGTGAACCAATGCCCGAAGTTATCACCTTTCGTCAGATGCATGTTAAACATCGGAACGAAAGATGCCGAGACGATGAAGTTGAATATCCACTGAAACGCTACCGCGATGGCGGTTGCCGACGAGCGTATGGTGTTGGGGAAGAGCTCCGCCATATACACCCAGCAGATCGGCCCCCAAGAGAACATGAAGCTGGCCGAGTAGACCATGAGGGCGACCATCGTCACGATGCTCAGTGAACTATTGCCAAAGGTCAGCGCCACGGCAAAGGCACCGATGGCCATCCCCAGCGAGCCAGTGATAAGCAAAGGCTTGCGCCCTAACTTCTCCACCGTGAAGACAGCGATGAGAGTAAACGAGATGTTGATGACTCCCATGATCACCGTCGTCACCATAGGATTGTCAAGACCCATGTCGGAGAAGATGCGCGGTGCATAGTACAGCACGGCGTTGATGCCTACCGCCTGCTGGAACACGGAAAGCATGATGCCCACGAACACACACAAGAATCCGAAGGAGAACAGCTTTTCGGTCTTTTCCTCTGTGGTGTCTTTGATGGCGTCTAAGGTCTGCCGGGCTATCGTCATTCCACTGATGCGGGCGAGAATGTTCAACGCCTTGCTCTCCTGACCCTTCATCACGAGATAGCGCGGCGTCTCCGGCACAAAGCAGATGAGTATGGTGAACAGGCCGGCGGGCACACACTCCGAACCGAACATGTAGCGCCAGCCCGTGGAGATGGTCCACGGATCGCTATTCGGCATGACGGCAGAGAAGCCCTGGCCGATGGATTCGATCACCGGATTGGTGTGCTCTCCAAGAATGAGAAAGTTAACGAAATAAACCACCAACTGACCGAAAATAATGGCAAACTGGTTGAAGCTGACAAGCATGCCACGGATGTTGCTGGGAGCCACCTCGCCAATATACATCGGACAGATAGCCGATGCCATGCCCACGCCGATGCCACCGAGAACACGATAGCCGTTGAACACGACGAGCAGATCCCACGACGGTCTGCCATAGGGCAGCAGGTCGAAAGTCTCGGGGCTCATGCTGCCCCATGCCGAGATGAAGAAGCAGATGCCGGCAAAGACCAGCGAGCGCTTGCGCCCGAACCTCCCGGCAAAGAAACCGCTAAGACCCGAGCCGACGATACAGCCGATAAGCGCCGACGACGACGTGAAGCCATGCATGAAATCGGTATATTTGAAGTCGGACGCACCGAGGAAGAAGGCCTGCAAGCCTTTCTCGGCACCGGAGATTACGGCGGTGTCGTAGCCAAAGAGCAGACCGCCCAAGACGGCAACCATGACGATGGCAGCCAGATAACCTTTGCTGCCCTTTTCCTGATATTGCATGATCATATAGATTTGTCTTTTTAAAGTATATGCTATTGATGAATTTTACTTTTTCCAATCACAATTCTTACGCATCATAGCCGCGTGCCCAACACTTGCAGATCCTGCTGACGGCTGCTGGTACCGACGAGAATCTGAATCTTTCCGGGCTTCACCCGCATCGTGTTCGTCGAAGCGTCCCAAAGTTCGAGATTCTCCCGTGGCAGGTCTATGGTCAGCGTTTTACTTTCACCGGGCTGCAACGTCACACGCCGATAGCCCCGCAGGGTTTTCGTGGGTCCGTTGATGTCTTTGGGATCCTTTATATACACTTGCACCACCTCCGTGCCGGCCATTCTGCCCGTATTCTTTACGTTCACACTGACAGTCTTGCCGCCATTGCGACTATCGCTCACACAGGCTTTTCCAAGTTTAAATGTCGTATAGCTCAAGCCGTAGCCGAAAGCCCACAGCGGCTGCCCCTTGAAATATCTGTATGTGCGGTTCGTCATGTGATAGTCGAGGAAGTCGGGCAGATCCTTGTCGCTTTGGTAGAAAGTAACAGGCAGCTTGCCGCCGGGATTGCAGTCACCGAAAAGCACGTCGGCCACAGCCTGGCCCCCACTCTCTCCACCATACCAAGCCTGCAGGATCGCCTCGCTGTTCTCGGCTTCCGGTCTCAATGCCATCGCGCCACCGCTGCAGTTGACAAAGACCACTTTCTTGCCAGCCTCCTTGAGAAGGCGTACCACCTCGCGCTGAGCAGCGGGCAGCTCTATGCTCGTGCGGTCGCCACCGCGGAAGCCCGGATCCCTGACGCTCATCTCCTCGCCCTCCAGACGTGGAGAAATGCCTCCGGCAAACACCACGACGTCGGCGTCGGCTGCCTTCGCAACGATGTCCTGAGCAGTGATGGGCGCCTTGCGAAGTATGTCGAACTGACAAACAGCCATATCCTTTTCCTGCGCATACTCCACACGGATGTTGTAGTGCTTGCCTGCCTCAAACTTATATTCCTTTGCAGACTCGCTGACACGATGGCGCACCTTCCAACTGTTGATGACCGTGTCGCCGTTGATGATCACCCTACCCTTGTCATCGCTCGCGAGCCTCACAATCAGCGTGTTGCTCTCCTTCGGGGTGAACACGCCCTCGTAGGCAGCCGAGAAGTCCTCAAGATTCACGCCGGGAGCAAAGACCGTGTTGCCGCCATTACTCAGGTTGATGGGCTCACGCATCGTCGCTGTTGCTACCGGATCGCCCTTCATGCCGGTATTGTTCCAGTAAGTGGCCCTCATACCCTTTTGTCCGTCGGGAGTAGCGATTTCGCCATAATGACTTTCGCTGATCTCGTTGCGGGTATAGCCACAGCCACTGATATATTTCACGTTTCCGTCTTTCGACCGTATGCCTTGCAGGATAGTCGTCGTGGCAGTCGGATAACCATTGTAGTTGCCCCACAGCGTCACCGAGTCGTTTGCATTGGGACCCATCACCGCAATCTTCAAATTCCCCCTCAAAGGCAAAATGTTATTGCGGTTCTGCAAGAGCACCATGCTTTCCCGTGCCATCTGCAAAGCCAGCTGATGATGCTCCGGTGTGGCAATCATTTCCTCGCCCGTGCGCTTCCATGGCACCAGCGTCTCATCGTCGAAGTCACCCACCTCAAAACGGGCCTTCAACAGTCTGACCACACTTGTGTCGATCGTGCTCTCAGCGATGAGTCCCTTCTTCACGGCACGCGGCAGTGAGGCGTAGACGCCGCCGCACTCCACATCCGTTCCGGCACGAACGGCCATCGACGATGCTTCCTGCGAGGAGTTCACCACATGGTGCCGCCCCTCCCGATAGAAGTCACCGATGGCACCGCAGTCGCTGACCACGAGTCCGTCATAGCCCCACTCACCGCGCAGGATCTGAGCCAGGTAGCGGTTGTTGCCACAGCAGGGCTCTCCGTCGATGCGCTGGTAAGCACACATCACCTCACGCACATGTCCGTCGCGGACAAGCGACTTGAAGGCCGGCAGATAAGTCTCCCACAGGTCACGCTCGGGCAAATTCTCAATGTTGAACACATGGCGGTTCCACTCCGGTCCGCTGTGCACAGCAAAATGTTTGGCACAAGCCAGTGTCTTATAGTAGTTTTGTTTTTTATGATTGGTGTAGTCCTGCCCCTGCAAACCATTGACAGCAGCCAAGCCCATGCGCGTCGTCAGATAGGGATCCTCGCCATAGGTTTCCATTCCCCGTCCCCAACGCGGATCGCGGAAGATGTTTACGTTGGGCGTCCAAATGCTCACGCCCTGGTACTTCTTGATCTCGCCACTGCGTCTGGCGATATTGTTTTTGGCTACTGCCTCGTCAGCAACGGCACAAAACACCCGGTAAAGCAGCGCATCGTCCCACGAAGCCGCCATGCCGGTATTCTGCGGAAATACCGTGGCATAGCCGTCGCGGGCTATGCCATGCAGTGCCTCGCTCCACCATTCAAACTGGGGGATACCCAGCCGGGGAATGGCCGGTGACGAGTTGCGCATGAGTTGCGACTTTTCCTCCAGCGTGAGACGGGCGCACAGGTCACGGGCGCGTGCCAACGGAGAGAGCTGAGGATTCTGATAGGGCAACTGTTGGGCAGCCACAGGCATTGCCGCGAACAGCAGCGAGACGATGAATGCTTTATTCTTTTGCATAGTTTGAAAAAAAGGCGGCACACCTTACTTATATGTATAACGGCATGCCGCCTTCACTTATTACTTTATCTAACAATGTATTTCTTGCCGTTGCGCACCACGATGCCTTTGTAGTCGCTGCTGACGCGCTGGCCACTCAGGTTGTAAGCAGGAGCATTCTTGCCATTCTTCACATCACCCTTGATCATTGTGATTCCGGATGTGGTGCCACCAATGAGGATGCTCTTGCCCTCAGCATCAAGCGTCGGGTCTGCCACAGCCTCAGAGAAGCTGAGGTTCATGATATTCTCGGTATATTTTTTGGCACCGTCCTCATGGAAGTAGATGACGACCTTGTTGACGGTTGTCGGAATTTCCACTTTGGTCTGCGCATTGACCTTGGTGTAGTTGAACCACTGTCCGGTTGACGGCACATTGACGTTGACAGAGTCGGCAGTCGTGCCGTCCTCGTTGACAAAGACCACTGCAAAGTGGGGCTGAGACTGCTTGGATGCGGCCAGGCAGTTGATATAGTATTTAGCCTGCTTGGCCACGCTGACCTTCAGCGTCAGGAAGTCACCGTCACGGAAGTTGTTGAGATATTCCACGCCATTCATGATATTCAGCGTGTCGGCATTCTCCTTGTTCTCATAGTCAGTGATGAATCGCGGTGCATTCTTCGTGCCGGCTTCCACCGCGGCGACATCACCGTTCTTTCCGCCTTTGGTCATGGTGTTGGGATCAACGGTTCCCGGGATGGCATTCACCATATTGAGTTTCTTGAAGTAGGCATCAAGGTCTGTGTCCTCATAGATATTAAAGGTGTAAGAGTTGGAGGTGGTGAGCACGTCACCGTCAATGTCTTTCCAGCAGAGGAACTTGTATCCTTCGGCAGGAGTAGCGGTAACGGTAATCTCGGTGCCCTCAATGAAGGAGCTGGCACTGGGCGACATGGTGATGGTTCCGGCATGCTCATTGTCGTCATCGCTGACGATATTGGTGTAGCAAGAGTAGGTGGCCTGATTACCGAACTTCGTCCACTGGACTTGCCGCAGATTCACGGTCTCCTTGGTGCCATCAAAGATGATCACCAAAGTCTTCTCTCCAGCTTTCACAGCCTTGTCGGTGATGAAATAATTGTCGGCAAACTTGCTCCAGTTGCCGGTGTTCGTGGCATTGACGAGGATGTCCTGCTCCAGCTCATGGTCAGCATTGAATAGCGCAAACTCCACCGTTGCGGCAGCCTGCTTCGTGGCCATCTGCATGTTCACCTTAACCTTGGACTCGGAGGTGACATTGAGATGGAATACGGCAAAGTTGCCTTTGCGCATGTTGTCGAACTGCATGATGCCATCGCCATCAGCCTTTGTCTTCGGCTTGCCCGCCGTCGAGTCGGAAGGAATCCATGCCTTGGTGATGTCAAGATAGTCGTCTGACGGAACACTAAAGATTGCGTTTTGGTCAACGACCGTCGTCTTGCACGTGTCGATGATGGCCCAAGTGGGACCGGTCTGTGCCTGACTCTGCAGACAGAAAGCAGATAATACTGCTACCAGAATAAGTGTAAACTTTCTCATGATCTGTTATTAAATTGTTTATAGGTCTCTGTTGCAAAATTAGAGAGAAAGAATCATCCTGTGCGGTTACTTTTTCTCGTTTGAAGGGGGAAAAACTGACGTTTCCCCCTCTTTCCGACACTTCATTCTACCTATTTATTCACTATTTTCTTGTGGTTGCAAATATAGACGCCCCTCGGCAGCGCTTTGAGATCGCTGATGCTGCCAAGCTTGCGCCCGTCAATGCTGTAGACGATGTTGTCGGAAAGACAGTCCCGAGATACCGCTTTCAGAATATTCTTGATGCCACTGGTGACCCCCGTCTTGAGCGTAATCTTCACATCGGTGTCGGCAGAGAATCTAAAAGAAAGAGTCCCTACCGCAGTCTTGTCAAACTTGATGGTATAAGCTGATTCTGTACCACGCGTGAAGGTATAGAGACCGCTATTGAAGGTTTGACCTCCCAATTCCGCAAGATAAGACGGACGTGACGCACGGTAAGCCTGACCCGTGACGGTCACCTCAGTGACATTGACATTCTTGGGCAACGAGATGGTGTAGAGCGTGTTGGCAAAGAAGCGCACGTAGTCGCCATTGGATGTATAGCCTTTGTTGTCATCATTGCTGATGGCATATCCCTGAGCGAAATTCCACCCGTCGGTGTGTGTGCTGTTGCTGATGGTGAACATGCCGGTGCCTGTTCCTTCAACCGTCTGAATATCGCCTTCCTCTGTTCCCCCTTCGTTTTCGGCCTCCATGATATGGGCTACGATACTGTTGATGTAGTGCTCAAGATTGGTGTAGCCGTCGGAAGTGATCATGGCACCGTCAGCAGCATTGTAGGGATCAAGACCGTTTGCACTCTCCCACTCGTCAGGGATGCCGTCGCCATCGGTATCGCGCTGTGCCGGCTCGCTCTTAAGCACAGGCCACGGATTGTAGCTTGCACTGTCGACGCCATCCGGACGGTTGTCCCACGGATTATCAATGATGCCCGGCAAATCAGCTCCCTTGCTGCTCACAATTTTTCCAGTGTGAGAAGCCAAACCATTCACCACATCGTTTACAATCATCTCGTCCACGGAGTCGCGGTGAAGCGAGGCTCCCGCATAGTCGAGTACACGATGGTAGGCATCTTCAGCCGAGTGTGTGGTGACACGCATGAAGTGGAGCGGTTCCGAGAGCTTGATCGAGTCGCGCGTAGCTTGATTCCAGTTGAGGTTACTGCTGCTCACCTGCTGATAGATGCCGTAAGCCCAGTTGTTGCGTGTCATATTGTTCCAGTCGGGATTGACATTTCCGTCGACATAATATTTTCCCCAAACGCCATAAGCTGCCTTGCCCGGAGTACTGCGCACTCCGATACCTGCGATGCGATAGCGGTAAGCGCCTCCACGCTGGTTGGTAGCGGGTCCTGGCTTATAGTAGTTGTTCACGATATTCACGTGCATGGCCTCTCCACCATAGCATCCGTTTCCTGCCCAGTTGTACATCACATTGTTTCTCAGATCGGTAGTGTCTATGAGATTTGGCGTAACCCCATCGGCAAGATAGGGTCTGTCGCCGAGACGCGGCACACGCGAGTCGTGGTGAGCCAGAAGATTATGGTGATAGGTGGCTCCTCTGCCGCCCCAGTTGCCACCATAGCCGTGCGAGCCTTTCACGTGTCCGGCATTGCGCAGGCTCTGACTGACAATACACCACTGCACGGTCATGCGGTCGTTGCCGTAGACCGACAGGCACTCGTCGATGCTCCAACTCACGGAACAATGGTCCACCATGATGTCATGACCATCAAAGCCTCCAAAGCCGTCACCCTCGTGGCCGCCCTGCCCCTTGTCGGCATAGATGTTGCCAAGCCGGAACCGCATGAAGCGAACGATCACATTGGGAGCCTTGATGACCACAGGCCAGTCGGCAACACAGATGCCATCACCGGGAGCCGTCTGCCCGGCTATCGTCAGATTGGCATTGCGAATGTCGAGTTCACTCTTGAGATGGATCGTACCCGAGACATCAAACACGATCGTACGTGCGCCTTTCTGCTCAATAGCAGACCGCAGCGACCCTGAGCCACTGTCGTTGAGATTGGTCACATGAATGACCCTTCCGCCACGGCCGCCGGTAACATAACGCCCCCAGCCCTCGGCGCCGGGGAATGCGGGCGTACGCTCGACGCTCTGCGCCATCGTGCTGAGTGAGGCCGTCAGGAGTCCGGCCACGATAGCCAATGAGGCAAAAAGAGATTTGATAGAGAATTGCATCATGAAGAATCTTTTAGTTTTATTGTTTCTGCCGCAAAATTACTATTTTGCCCCTACCCTCATTGGGCAATAATTGCCGTTTAAAAGGGTAATTTTTAGCAATACAGAAGAAAAGCAGCAAAAAAATACGGCCAGATGCCTTGATTTCCAGAATAGGATGAGTTAGTCAAAGACCTGATTTTGAATAGAGCACAGCATAAAAAAGATGATTACGCAGCTCTTATCGTCTGATTGCGATAACGCCACGTAATCACCTTACGTTTTAAAGATACCTATTTGTGAATAGGACTTTCCGTCAATTATTCTCCCTCTCCCGCCTTCGCCTTCGCACGGTATTCCGACGGTGACATGCCCGTTTCTTTCTTAAAGCACTTCGAGAAATATTTTGGATCCGTGAAACCTACGGCATAAGCAATCTGAGAAAGACTTTCCTTGCTCTTGACAATAAGTTCCTCTGCCCGCTGCATGCGTATGTGTCGCACAAACTCTACAGGGGCCATGCCCACAATCGACTTCATCTTGCCATAGAAGACAGTACGTCCCAGATTGACAGCCTGAGCCATGTCGTCCATCTTCAGCTCAGAATCATCGATGTGCGCTTCGAGATATGCCATAAGCTTGTCCATCATCACCTTGTCCTGATCGATAATCTCCGGAGAGTTGAGCTTGAATTCTGTCTGACTGCCTTGCTCTTTCTTACTGGCTTGATGAGACAACTCCACCAGTACGTCTTGCTGGAGACTGCGCCGGCGGGCTATGATATTCGCCACGCGTTCCTTCAGATAGGTTGCTGAGAATGGCTTGGTGATATAGTCGTCAACACCTTCGCGCAATCCCTGCACCCGGTCGGTCATCGAGGCTTTGGCTGACAATATGACGATAGGGATATGGCTCGTGTTCTTGTCTTGCTTGAGCTCGTGCACCATCGTCATGCCGTCCATAATGGGCATCATCACGTCGGTGATGATGAAATCGGGCATCTCCGAGCGTGCTTTCTCCAATCCTTCCTGTCCGTTTTCAGCTGTGATGACACTGTAGTCGGACGAGAGTATGGTGAAAAGGAACTGACGCAGGTCGCGGGTGTCCTCGACAACAAGCAGTTTCACGTCGGGATGCGTGGGCGTAGCGTATGAAGCAGCGACAACGTCATGGCTGTCATGACTATTGTAACCGTCAGGATTGTTAGAGCTGTCATGGCCATCGCGGTTGGGCATCACCACATTGTCGTCAACAAGATAGTTGTCGGGATTATGGTCATAGTCCAGCATCCTGTTCACCAGAGTGAGCATGTTGTCGCTGTTGCGTCGCACCATGCCCAACAGCTCCTGACCACGGTCTGAGAGATGCTCCGTTCTCATCACTTCGGTCACCGGTCCGCCAATGAGAGTGAGCGGCGTGCGCAACTTATGGCCAATGTTGGTGAAGAATGTGGTCATCATCTCCCTCATCTCCGTCTGCAGCTGTATACGCTTTTGCTGTCCATAGAGATAAATCGCGATATACACCAGTCCACCACCTATTACTATATACAACAGCCAACCCATCCACGACTCCCAGAAGGTGGGCTCAGCATAGATGTCCAGCACTCGGGTATTGTTTTGCCAAACGCCGTCAGCATTGGTGGAGCGGACGAACAGCCGCAGATGACCGTGAGGAATATGGCTCAAAGAGGCACTGTGGCCGTTGGTGACGTAGGTCCATTTCTCGTCACTGCCCTCAAGCATGTAGGCATAACGGATAAGTCTGTTGTCGGAATAGTCAAGTGCTGAGAAAAATACCGTGAGCGTGCGCTTATTGCTGGGAATACGCAACTCGCGGGTATTGAGCAAAGAGCGTGGCTCTGTGTCGCCCTGATATTGTACCGCCGTAAAGACAATTTTTGGTACATATCTGCTCTTCACCATGTCGATCGGCTTAAAAGCGATGAAGCTGCCATTGCATCCCATTAAGAGTCGCTGTCCCAATGCATCCCACACGGGCTTAGCCTCTGAGAACTGCTCCACGGAGCCGATGTCACCGGATCCATAGACAGCAAGCCCGCCATTGGATGGTGAATATTTGTCCATCGAAGCTTCTCTTACAAGCCATATTCCTCCTTTCCCGTCTTCAACAATCGACTGGATGAGACCCTCGTTGGCATTTACCTCACTGATGGTTTTGAACTTGAGGTTGTCGTTCAGCAGGCTCTTCTCCTTGATGGTCTGCAAGTAACCACCCATAGTACACACATAGATGGCACCATCGCGGCTGACCAGTGTCTGCAAGACATCTGTCCCCGCCAACGAAGAGGCGTCGTCTGATACGTGGGTAGAAGTGTAGAAATGTATATCCTGAGGCTTAAAGAAGCGGTCAGTGAACGTCACGAGACCATCAGTCGTGGAGACTATCATCTCACCGCTCCGCGTATGAGTGATGCGTCGCGACCTTCCAAAGTCTTTCGCAGGATACCGTTTCAAGAGATTGTTGCTGTTGATAAATCGCACCCTGCCGCCACGCTCGTCCACGAGATTGATGCCTTGTCCCAAGGTTGCCACCCACAGCCGTCCCCGTGTGTCTTCGCTGATGTCGTAAACATCGTTGTGACTCAGACTCCATTTGTCCTGTGCGTCGTGAGTGAAATGCCGCACACTTGTGCCGCTGATGCAATAGAGTCCGCTTCCTTTTCCACCAACCCACATGCGTCCGCGCCGGTCCTCGAAGAGCGTGTAGACGCGTTGGGCAAAAGCGATGGGTGCCGACTGCAGGCTACCCGATGGAGTGACGTATCCTTTCAGATGCAGGTCACGGTCGTAGACAGCAAGTAGCCCCTTCTGCTGACCTACCCAAATATTTCCGGAATGGTCGACGCACAGTGAGCGCGTATCCATTCCGGGGGTAGTGACAACACGCCGCACATGGCGCACGCGGAAGTTTACCTCCGTGAGGCTGTGGTCGCCGGAAAACCAAAGATTGTGCTGGCTGTCGATAAAATACTTCTTGATAAGCGGGATGCATTGTCCCGGGATGATGTTGTCGTCAAGAGGATAAGGCACCAGAGTGTGCTTGGCCTCATCGTAATAGCAGAAGGTGCCGCCAGTAGGTACCATCCACACGGTGCCGTGCTCGTCTTCATGGATGAAGGGTGTCAAGCTGGTGGTGAGCTCCTGAGGTGTTCGTGACAATGCCTGAAGGTGGTAGGTGGTTTTTCCGTCACGCATATCTACGCCATCCGTCGCGCTGAGTGTCCACACCCGATGGCGGCTGTCCATAAACGTTCTGTCTGCTGTCTTCGTCGCAAACGGATTGTATTTGCACCCTCTTGCTTCCTGCATGGCTTTCTTTCGGGGAAAGTTGTTAAAGACGGAGATGCTATTGTTTCGCTCTTCCGCTGATGTGGCTGTAGCGAAGCCCTTGTCGTCGATGCGCAGCGACAAGTCGGAATCGTGCTCACCCGTAACCCACGTCGAGCCGTCATCGAGAGAATAAACCCATCGGAATGAGGCCGGCTTTTTCACACGAGAGGCTATCAGCGCGTTGACGTCGACATACTGGCACAGATGTGTGTCGAAGAGATAGAGACGGCGGTCATAGGTGATCACCCACAGATTTCCGGCTGCATTGGGCTCAAGAAACAGTATGCGGTTATTCGACAACATGTCGCCGCCGCCCGGTGTACCGCGGAAGGTGGTGAAGCGGTAACCGTCGAAATAGCACAGTCCATTCCATGTACCGAACCACATCAGATTGTCAGGGGTCTGCGTGATTTTGGAAATGACATTGGCTGTGAGGCCATCGTCCAGCGAGAAGGTGCGCACGTCGCAATAAGGCTGAGCCGTAGTACGCACAACGCCAGTGAGAGCAAATATAAGTAGCAATAAGGTTCTTATCATAGGTTCTTTTACGATAATTCACTTGCAAATATAACAATTCTGTGCGACATAGGCAAAGAATGCGCTGAAATTATATTCCAACTTACTCATAGTAGCGGAAATCTCGCATCAGCTATACAAACATAAAAAAGCGACAGCTATTTTTTCATTTAAGTAGGATATGTTTATAAAACTGACAAAAAAAGGGGCTTATTTTGGCGATTTTCTGTGCTGAGGTACACTTTGGCCCTATTTTTTCGATTTTTACAAGCGTTTTTATAACTACCTAATAATTAGAGTATTACATGTATTATAGCATTTTGCAAGCCAAATCAATCTGTGTTTTCATCGTCAAAGCGCCTTTCTCTTGCAAAATTCTCTAGAGAATTTCAGATCATCTCACCTTTTTCATCTCATCAAAAAGCCTTTCTGATGAGATGAAAAAGCCGAGATGACACCATCAAACTGCCTTTTTCTCTCTATCAAAGTGCCATTTTGAGATTCAGATGCTCCTTCTTCGGATATTTCTTTCTCTATAATGCAAACTTTGATAGAGGTACTTTTGTCAGAGTAATTGGAAAATATTAATTCACTCTCTTCTTACCCTTTTTCACCACAATACCTCTGTAACCGGTGCCAACACGTTGCCCGGAGAGGCTGTAAGCAATTTCATGCTCCAAGCCTTCTGATTTCTGTGTATTCTGTATGCTTCTGATACCGGAGGCCACGTTTTGGCAAGTCACCTCATTGGAGGTTGCACCCAATCCGCCCATGAGATTTGCCGTGCGCACAGTGTAAACACCATCCTCAGAGACTGTGTAGGATGTTCCTATTTGGTCAGTGAGATAGTTGCCATCCTTGAAGATGACGTAAGTGCGGGCATTGTCGACAGCCGTCCAAGAGAGTGTCGCACCATTGACACTGAGCACAGTAGCATTGCTGTTCACCGTCTGCTCCGTCGGCAGCCAGCTGTCAGTGCCACTAAGAACATTCTCCACAGTAAACTTCGAAGCCTCGTCAGAGGTGAGTACCGGCACGTAGGAATTGGTACTTGTAGGAGAGTTGCCACGAACGCTCAGGTCGATGTTATTGCCGTCAGCGTCAAGTGAGTTATACTCATAGAAATGTGTAGGCAGCTTTCCCATTCCTGTCCATCCGTTGTCAGAGGGTAGCACCTGCATTGTGGTGTTGAGATAGTAGGTTCGCGGCTCGTTTTGCCAAGGACGTCCCAGATTATACGAACCGTCAGTGACACTTATTGCACCGTCCATCGCCTTGATGGTGCAATTCTGGAACACGTAGCCCCACTTTGAAGTAGCACTGGTGGAAGGGGCTACAATCACGTTGCCGCCACGATCCTCAAGCACCAAATTGGTGTTGACATAGTAGTTGTCTCCACCGCCACAGATGAAGTCCACAGTGCCATGAATGTCGCAGTTCTCAAAATAAGCACGGTCGCCGGTTACCTGCGTATCCTGGTTGGAGAGCATTCTCACGTTTTTCATCACCGTCTTGTTGCCTCCAAAGATAGCGACCCCTACTCCACCTTTGTTCTCGGCTCCATAGTTGAGATCGTTTTTCACGGTAAGATCCTGAAGATAGAACCCCGAGCGGTCGCGGAGATTCAGCACAGGATTGGAAATGCCCGTGCGGTTGCCATGAAGAACAACACCGTCGCGGCTCTCACCAATCAACGACACATTATAGGCTGTGAGCTTCTGCTCATCAGCACCGAAGTCGTAATCACCGTTTTTGATGAAGATAACTTTTCGCACAGCATCAGCTGAGGTGTTCGAAGCATTCACTGCTGCCACAGCCATCTTGAATTTTTCTGCCGTAGAGACCACATAGTCATAAGCAGCCTTCTCAACCACAGGCTCAGCCCCAATATTGACAGTAGCGGTGATGTCCATGGTATTGGCATTGCCATAAGCGTCTTTAGCTGCTCCGGAAAAGATGACCAATTTGTTGGTACTGCTCCATGGCAGATTCCACACCTTGAAATATAGTGTGGATGAGCCCCCTTTGGCAGTTACCGTCTGAGAGCCGATGGTAGCCGTTGTCGTAGCCATCACGCGGTCGAAGGTCAATGCCACTACTGCGTGATTGTTGCTCACGGTGACGCTCTGTGCCGTCAGCACCAGAGCCGTCGCGATAGCCACTCGTTCAACAGTCAACTCAAGCCACGCCGTCGGCTGACCGTTCTTTGCCAAAGTAAAGTCGATGTCACTGCCCGGAGTATGACCAGCAATGTTCACGACAATGTCATGACTTGCACCCTGTGCAAAGTCACTCTTCGAAGGCACATACGCAGTTGCACTGTCGGATGTTACGCTTATAATCTCGGCTGGTGTGGCGGTAGCATAGTTGTTCGACGCACTCTTGAATATGAGCTGCTTCACCTTTGCATCGGCTGGCACAGAAAGGATATAGTCGGTGCCATTGAGTTTGAAGCTGCTGTTTTCCCAACCATCAAGGGCCGTGGTAGACAATGTATAGATACCGTTGCTCCAAGTGCCACTGGCAGTCTTGCCAGCGCCACTGAATTTTAGATCCACGGTTTCGTCGCTTTCCACCGGAGAGTAAGTGTGAATACCCTCAACGGTGAGTATATAGTCTTGTGAGAGCGTGCCAATTACACCTTTAATCTGATAGGTGGCTGAGTTTCCATTGAGCTTCCCCTCTGCCGTGACGGTGGAGCCATCGATAAGCGTAGCCACAACTGTCGGCACACTGGTAAACACCTTGTCGCTGAGCGAGGCGCTGTGACTGTCGCTGTTGAGAGCCTCCAAAAGCGAAGTCTCACGGACACCACCCACCGTGATGTCTGTGATGGAAACAGCGCCGATATGGAACAGTTTTAGTGTGTAGCTGCCTTTGGCAAGCGTTGCTCCCTCATCTGCTGAGAGCTCGATTGTGACCGTCGTCGTGGTGTTGGCCGCTGGTGTTGGCAGTGTAAACGTGCCATTGCCATTGTCTGTGACCTTCACCGTGTTGCCGTTTCCGTCGACAGCAGTGAGACTCACTTTGCCATTCACAGCTTTCACGCTGATTGTCGTAGAGCCCGCCTTGTAGGTGACAGGCAGTTGACACAGCCAATCGCTGTCGTCGCCCGTCACAACAGTCTGTCCGTCGATGGCAACGCTCTTCACTTCAGCCAATATGCCGACATTTTCCAAACTCACATTGCGATAGTTGCAGATGTAGCTGCTGCCATCCGAGAATGTCAGTGTCATCACTTTCAGACCCTCACTGAGCGAGCCGGAGAGCTGAATGCTGTTGGCTGTGTAACTTGCGGGAGCGTCAGGAGCAATGGTGCAGTTCTGATTGACTTCCACTTTGCCCGTTGCCACGTCCTTGATGCAGACATTCATCGTTCCGCCTTGATTGTAGCGGCAGATGTCAAGATGGAGCTTGTACGAACCCTCAGCATTATTATAAAAGGTGTACGATGCCGTACCACCGTTTTTGACATAGCCCACGTTACCGGTGCTCTCCACGGTCGGTCCATTGTAGGAGCCTTTGGTGAGCGTGATGGTTCCCGGATTGGGTACCTGATCGTAGCTGTTTAGCGGAGTGAAAGCCAGATTGCCGTAGTTGCCCGCATAGCTGCCGGTGGTAGTGTTCACCTTGATGGTGAGCGTGTAGTTGCCAACAGGTAAAGCCCTTATGACGAACGTCTGCGGTGTGGATGGGGTCCATGCACCGGTATTCTCTACGTGAGCTGTGCCATCGAGATAGCCGGTCGTGCCATCGGTCAGCGTCACACCAAGTTCAGCGGTGAGATTCTTTGCTCCGGTAAGAAACGACATGACATAGTCTTGCGCCACCGTGTTGCGGATTGAAAACGTGATAACAGTGCCAGCGCCTGTAGAGCCCACAGAGGCACCCTCGTTCTCAATCTTGCAGTGGGTGAGGTCGGCATTGCCCCAGTTGATGTATTCTCCCGAAGCTGTAGGAATGGTCACTGTTGTTGCCGCACGCATGCCCGTGCTCAAACCGAACAAAGCCATGAGCACCAAAGTCAGTAATAAGAATGAACGTTTCAGCATATTAGTGATATTAGGTTTTAGATGGTCACCATGCTCCACACTTACCAAATGCAAGAGAAAAAAGAATCAGCAAGCGTGTTGGAGCATGGTAAGAAGTTACTTGGTAAGGATCTTGTTACTCTTCATCAACCCATACTGAAAAATGATTTGACTTGGCAGCCTCCTCATATTCTTGATCATCGGAGGTGATGGCTTTGTCGCTATACATGGGAATTGTGTGTGTGTCACTCCCAGCGAGGATTGATGATGTCATATCGACGACACGAACTTTAACTGACGGTTGAATATATTTCTTCATTGTCGTAATTATTTTTATTTCTCAATATACTTTTTTCCATTCTTGATAACAATACCCTTGTAGCCATTGCCTACGTGCTGACCAGCAAAGTTGTAAAGAGCCTCTTCTCTGTCTCCATTATTGTGAGAGAAGGCAGTGTGCTCAATACCTGTTGTCGTAGAGCCCGCGCCGAAGGAGAAGAAAGGCTTGGCACTGCTGCTGGCACTAAGCTTCAGATAAGCCTTACCTGCCGACACCGTGCGACCGGGAGCATAGAGATAGAATCCCTCTTTCTGGTTTTTCTTACCATAGCCGTAGACTGTTTCACCGCTCTGAACAGTGTAATCAGAGACAGCAGCCTGAAGAAGATTGGTCTTTCCATCCTCAGGAGAAGCTGTTGCAGCAGTGTAAAGCTTGAACGATGTATCCTCGCTCACTGCACCACCCTGACTCTCAAGAATCACACCCGTATTGGCAGGAACACTTGTCACCTCCTCCACGGCAGTGTTGTTGTCACTGGTCGAGGTCACGATGTAAGCCTTGACACCTTCCGTTCTTGAAAAGTCAATTGGATAGGACGAAGCAAACGACGTGCGCTGGAAACCACTCTTGATGGTAGCCGTCTCTGTGACTTCGTTGAATTTGAGATTCTGATAGTTGCAAATGTAACCATTGCCTTTGGAGAAGCTAAGCGTCATGACTTTGAGTCCTTCCGTCAGCTTCACTGTGGCCAAGTCTGTAGCAGTGTAGCTTGCAGAAGCATCAGGTGAAATCACATAATCTTCATTGTATTCAGAAGTTCCCGTTGTCGCATTCTTAATACTGATATTCACATTGCCACCCTGGCCGTAACGATACAGCTCCGCGTTCAGTTGATAATATTGTGCCGTAGGATTGTAGAAAAGATATGTGGCTGTGCCACCGTTCTGCACATAACCAACATTGCCTGCAGACTCCACTCTCGGACCATTGTATGTTCCGTTTGCCAGAGTAAGAGCAGATGGAATCTTGTCATAGTCGCTCAGAGCTTTGAACATGATATTGCCATAGTTGCCGGCATAACTGCCCGTGGTGCTCTTCACCTTCAATACAAGACCATAGCTTCCGGCCGGGAGATTCTTGATAAGATAGGTGTGTTCCGTAGACGGAGTCCAACTGCCTGTATTTTCGACAGACGCTGTATCGTCGAGATAATTCTTCACACCATCAGAGAACGTCACCCCAAGCTCAGCAGTAAGCCCACTTGCTCCAGTGAGGAACGACAGCACATAGTCTTGTGCCGTCGGGTTCTTTACTCCTATGACGAAAAGTGTGTTGCCGTCTGTATTGCCAAAGTTATTATTGGAATAGCCACAGTTCGACCTGCCACTCATGATGTAGGCATCGCTGCCAAGATATGAACCGTCAGCACCAATCATATTATTTTCTTTAAGGGCTGTAATGGACAGGTTACCGATATTGCCGGCATATTTCCCTTCAGAGCTGTTCACCTTGAATTTAAGCGTATAGGTACCGGCGGGCAGGTTGCTGACAACGTATGCAAATGGAGTTTTGAGCGTGTAGTCCCCAATATTAGGAATATCAGCTGAGGCATCAAGCCACGTCTTGGAGTCGTCGGACAATGTAATGCTCCAGGTTGCAGTCTCCCTAGCACCTGACTTGAACGACACTACATAGCTCTGCTGCGTTTCGTTCTTGATAGTGAAGGAGACCTCGGTATTGGACCCTGTAGAGCCAATGTTGGCGCCACCATTCTCAATTTTACAGCCAGAAATGGTAGCATTGTTCCAATCAACGAAACTGCTCGATGTCGTTGGAATAGTAATTTCTGTTGCCGCTTGAACGTCTGTACTTACACAGAATAAGCTCATAAGCAACAAAAGCAATGAAAGGTAAATGTTTTTATTCATGATGATATTTAAAAGTAGTTGTGAGATGATCGCTATATGCTTTTAAGCAAAAATTCAAGACTACATCGCATCGGCATCCTTGATGATGCCGATGCAATGTGTGATTACTTGATCCATCTATGGTCGCCGGCACGATTGATGTAGACCGGAGAAGTGTGGTCCTTGATAGTGTAGTCGCCTCCCGAAGGATTGACAAAGAGATCAGCGGCAGACTGCTCCAGATCGGTAGCGTTTACCTTTGAGCCTCCGAGTGCATAGTCGCTGGTGGTGTAGTTGTTGCCAAAATCGGTCGTCGTCTCACTGGCAATGCGGTAGAGATCGCCGCAGGGTGACGCAAGCAGCAGGCCACGGATGGTGAGCTTAGAGCCAACAGCATTGTTGAGGTCGATGAGACGGTTGTTGACACAATAGTCGTAGATGGTGATATTCTCAAGCGTGAGGTTCATAGGACTGTCGCTCATTGGCATATAGACGATGTTGCCCCATCCATATTTCTTGTTCTGTGAATAGCCACCACGGCTGAAGGTGCAGTTGTGCAACGTGAGGTTGTCAATGTGGTCGTAACTTGCCACCCCACTCTTTCCGGCGGAGCCAAAATTGAACATACCGTAAGAGCCGGTCTGCCAACCGCACTGATCGAAGATGGTGCTCTCTATCTCCAGGTTCATGATGTGCTTTGTGTTCTCGCCCTGATGGCGCCAGAAGCCTCGCATGATATTGCGGAAGACGCAGTTGGTGATGCTCATCTGCTCCAGCGTGTAAGGATTGCCGTCGTTGATGAAGTACTGACCTGCGGCCGCATTGCGAATCTCCAGATTGTTGAATTCCATCTCAGAAATATAAGCTCCACTCTCAAACTTGAAGCTGCCATTGATGATGACGATAGGCTTGTCACCTCCGCTCTCACCCACAAGCCGGAATCCTTTCTTGATGCTGAACGCCGAGATGGTAAAGGTACTTCCTGCCGGCAAGTGATACTCTGTGCCTTCGGGCACGTCGCTGTCGTCGTTGTTGGCGGCGAGCATTGCAGAAAGGTTGTCGGTGAGGGCAACGTTGATGACGCGCGCTGCCGGACCTGTAGTTTTGAATGTCACTGCATTGTAAGGTTTGTCATAGGTGCGCGGCTTCGAGGTGTCGTAGATGTTGACGGTGTACATGGTGTTGCGCACCAGTCCGGTAACCAGAGCCCATCCTTGTGTCCGCTCTTCAGCCGTGAGAAAGCGTGACTGTCCCGGCAATGTCTTGCTCATCGTTGGCTCAACACTGATCGAGTCAACAGGATTGTCGGGATCCACTGTCCAGCGGATGATGGCCGTAGAGTCGGTAATCTCCATCTTCGACACAGCCTGCAGCAGACGAGCGTAGTCACCGCGGGCCGTGGTGCGGAAGTTAGTCGTTGCCCACTGGCTGTTGTGCACACTATCCTGGGCATTGCTGCGCACACGCACATAGAAGGCTGTGGCAAAGGGCACATCCTGAATGTCGATATACGGATTCTCTGTGGTGTACTCGCGGAAGAGATTCTGATAATAGTTGTCCGTAAACACCTGTACTGTGTAGCTTTTAGCCGCTGTCACATCGTACCACGCGATGGCAGCATTATTGCTGTCGACGGTGCAGACGGGATCGTTGATGAAGCGTGGCTGGAACAGATCACCACGCGACGTGTACTCATCATCGGAGCAAGCAGTGAAAAGCACTCCGCTGAAAAACAGTACGGACAGAAGAAGATATATGTTTTTTTTCATTGTTGTCGCTTTTTGGCTTCGGCAAGGCGAAGCATACAGAACATTAGTAACCATATTGCTGTTGAATGTTGCCGCGGTGGTCGGTGATGACCTTGCTGGGATAAGGCATGAGATAGCGCAGAGGAGCCGTCGGATGCTCGTTACCCTTACCTATGTATCCACGGAAGCTATAGTAGATGGCATCGATGAAATCGTATGCCTGCGTCTCGCTGTCGAGGGCATACCATGTAGAGGCAAAAGCCTGGGTGCTCCATCCCCGTGGCTGGTTGACACTATCGCCATACTCGTTGATGCCACGGAACTCAAGCACTTTGTGTCCCGTCTCGGCATTGTCAACAAGGTGATAGTAGATGTTGGAGGGCACTGAGTCGATGCCGGCCACGTACTGTCCGTTGGCAGCCAGTCCCCAGTCTTTCTCAGTCTGATAGAGACGGCTAATCACTTCACCATATTTGTTCCAGCGTGCCAAGTCGTACTTTCGCACTCCTTCACCGCCAAATTCCCACTTGCGCTCATCCATGATTGCCTGGAAGAAGTTGTCCTTAGTGTTCAACGCATCCACATAAGCCTCGACCATCTCGGGCTGATCCTCTTTGGCAAAGGCACGGCGGCGCACCTGTTTCAAGGCATCCTTAGCTTCATCCGTTGGCCCATTGTTAACCTCATTGAGCGCCTCTGCATACATTAGCAATACGTCGGCATAGCGCATCTTGATGTTGTCGATGCCCGTATTCGTACCACTGTTGCTGCCCAAGGGATTCTCCATCTTCAGCTTCGACCACTTGGCGGCTCCATATCCTGTAAAGCCAATGGTACGGTTAACAGTCTGATCGAGTTGAGCATCATAAGCATAGAATGTTACGGTCTCGTCGCGGCGCAGGTCGCGCTTATCGAAGGTGAAGGGATAAATACCACTGAAACTGCAATAGTTGCGTGCGCTGCCATACTCATGTGAGCCTGCGGCGATGGTGACACCGTCGTTGTAGCCAATGCGGCTCGTCACGTTGCGCACCATAGGAATCTCAAAGATGGGGTCATCATCGTTGACGACACGCTTATTGCACACGTCGTTCCATACCTTTGCGTAGCTGTCGCGAAGACTGTGCTTGCCGCTGTTCACAAGTTTACCCAAGTATTCCACAGCTGTATTGTAGTAAGTGAGGTAGTCGTCCTGACGCTTCATCTCACCCGTCGTGGAGGTTGCCGAGGGATAGAGGGCATAGCCGCCACGGTAGAGGGCAAGTTGTCCGATGAGTGCCTGGCAGAATTCGCATGAGCAGCGCTCCACTCCTTCCGGAATGTCGGAAGCCCACTTCATGTTGGGCTCCACCTTCTTCAACTCATCAATGAGGTAAGTAAGGATTTGGTTGCGATCGGTAGTGCCAGTATTGAAGAAGTCGTCCTGAGCCGTGGAAGCCTTCGTGGTGAAGACCACGTCGCCCCATGTGCGAATGAGATCGAGGTAAAGCATGGCACGCAGGCACTTTGCCTCTCCATCCATCTGCCTTGCCTCAGCGAGAGAGTCAGCGTCGGTGGCATTGTAGAGGGAGGAAGCCTCTAAGTTCTGGATGAAGTCGTTGCTATTGTTGATGGCACTGTAGAGGTTGTTCCACAGGTTGTTGAGTGTTGTCCATGTGGGCTTTGCGTCGAAGCAGCCCACGTCAGAGCCACGTGAGTCAGCAATCTCAGACGTGTAGCTTGTCATCTCCACATCGGTGTTGGTGTTGAGACCATAGACAAGCGTACTGCCATAGAGACCGTCGGTGGTAAGTTGGGAATAGATCTGCTTGAGCAGCATCTTCGCACTGCCATTGGTGGAGAACACCTCGTCCACAGTGTAGCCCGTTCCCGGTTCTGTCTCCAGAAAGTCGTTGCAGGAGCTTAGAAACAAAAAAGGAAAAAGGTAGAGCGGCATGAAGAACAATGCCTTTGCCTTGCTTTTTATATTGGTTTTCATTGTTGTTGCTTTTTAGTTAGCTTCGGTCTAGCCGGAGTTTTTTACGTTGCTTTAGAACTGTAGCTGCACGCCAACAGTATAGGATCGGCTGCGTGGGTAGCGGTTATAGTCGATGTTCGGTGTGAGTCCCGTGGCGATGTCAACTTCTGGGTCATAACCGCTATAGCCGGTGAGGGTGAGGAGGTTATAGCCTGTGAAGTAGAAACGGCACTTGGTCATGTGCAGCTTCTTGATTGTGCTCAGTGGCAGGCTGTAGCCAAGCGTCACCGTTTGCAGGCGGAGGAAAGAACCATCCTCGATACCATAGCTCATGGCAATGGGCGCACCGATAGAAGTGGGATTCCACATCGTGGCGTTCTCGTTGTATTTGGCAAGGATCTCAGGCTGATAGCGGATTTCGTTGCCCATGTCGTCGAAGTTCATCCAAGCGCCTTTCATCACACCGGCAAGATTGTTGTTGCTATTGTTCCACCATGTGACCATCGTTATCTTATTGGCATTGTAGACATCAAATCCTACCATAAAGTTGCAGAAGAAGCTGGCATCGAAGTTTTTCCATGTAGCGTTCATTCCGAAGCCGCCACTTGCTTTGGGAGTGGTATTGCCAATGATGGTTCGGTCGTCGGATGTGAGCACGTCGGTACCATCGTCGACAAGTTTCTTGAACTTAGCATTGCCCGGGCGTCGCGTTCCGGATAGTATGGAACAGTCCACTACCCCCTTCTTTAGCGTCCACGTGCGTGCGGTGGCATCGAAGTGGTCAAAGTCATCGACAGTGTAGAAGCCATCATTGACATAACCATAGATGCGCCCAGTCGTTCCACTCACGTAAGCCCGGTAGTCATCGGTGTTGAGAAGACTGTTGCCAGCCCAGCCCGAAGAGAGTATCCACTCTGTCTCACCGCTGGCAAGCTTGTCGATCTTGTTGACGTTGTGACCGATGTTGAGCGTAGCGTTGAGGCTCCACGTGGGATTGTTGACAATCCACCCCTGAACATTAAGCTCAATACCCTTGTTGGAGGTCTGTCCCACGTTGGTCATCATCTTTGTGAAGCCAGAGTAGCCGGGAATGTCACTTGCCACAAGCAGATCTTTCACTGTATTCTTATATATGTCGATGCTTCCACTGATACGCTCCCGTAAGAATCCGAAGTCGATACCTAAATTGCGGGTTATCGTCGTTTCCCATTTCACATCCTTGTTGACGGGATAGGAGGTGTTGTAGAGACGGTAGTACCAGCTATTGTCGGTGTAGTTCCACCCTGCGGGGCGTGTCTGGCTGATGCCATAGAGGTTGCAGAACAGATCGGCATCGATGCGGTCATTACCCGATGTTCCGTAAGAAAGACGCAGTTTAAGATTAGAAACAACCTTGGAGTCTGCAAGGAATTTCTCGTTGCTGACGCGCCAGGCAAGAGCAGCAGCAGGAAAGAAGCCCCAGCGATTGTCAGACGAGAACTTAGAACTGCCGTCGGCACGTAGCGTGACGGTAGCCAGATAGCGGTCCTTGAAGCTATAGTTGACACGGCCGAAGAAAGAACTGATGCGAGTGTCAGAGGGCTCGGAATAGGTATATGTGTAATGTGTGCCCGCTCCGACATTCTTGAAAGCCGCCTTAGCCTCCATGTCTGTTGGGAAATAGCGGTAGGTGTCGGTATAGCTTTCCGATGACTGACTCTTCAGCTCCTCACCGAGAAGGAAATCAAACACATGGGTTTGTTCTTTCAGATCGAGATGGTAGTTGAGCGTGTTGGTCATCTGCCAGCGCGTGCTCTTGCCATGGCCCCATGACATATAAGGCTGGTTGCCATTGTTGCGCGCATTGCTTGTACCCATACCCCAGTAGCGCCGGTCTTGTGTCTTGGTGTGGATATAGCTGAAATCGTTGTGCAGGGTCAGTCCTTTCAAGATGGTCCAGTTGAGGGCGAGCTGATGAGACAGTGTGCTGGTCATACGCCGACGGTAGTTGGCTTTTGACTCCTCAATGGGGTTGAAGCGCGTCACCTCCTCAAGTGTGCTGGGATCGAAGTAATCATTATCAGCAGGTATGGACATGAAGTCATCAAGTCCCTCTGTAGGTGCCTGACGGAGTGCCGTGAGCAGACTTACGCCCTCCGTTCCTGATCCGTCGACATTCTTGTTGAGATAGCGTCCACGATAGTCCACAGAAAGGAACTTTGTAACTTGCCATCCCAACTGGGCATTGACGTTATTTTGTGTCAGTCCATTGTCACGCATCACGGATGGTGCATCCTGATGTACCCATGTCACCTTGTATTTCAGCTTGTCCACGGTTCCCGTCACAGTACCGTCGAGATACCATGTCAAAGGATGGGTGCCAAAAACCTCGTCCTGCCAATCAGTACCTTCATAGCCCTGATAGATGTATTGCTCGTAAGCATGTCCGAACTTGTTGAAGAAGGCTGTAGGATTACTACTCTTCTGTCGTAAGTTCTCATATTGCATGCGCACATACATGTAAGGGTCAAGAACGTCAAGATGGTTTGCGAGACTGCGCGTCTGCAAATAGCTGTTCACACTCACACTGGTGCGGCGCTTACCGGGATTCTTGCTGGTAATAAGTATCACACCATTGGCACCACGCGCACCGTAGATTGCAGTAGAAGCTGCATCTTTCAGTACATCGATACTCTCAATGTCCGATGGGGGGATATCGTTGAGTGAGGACACTTCCATTCCGTCATAGATGATGAGCGGTGAATTGTCTTGTGTGAGCGAGCCTCCACCACGAACGAGAATTTTCACCTCTGCATCAGGACTACCGTCGGATGTGGTAATCTGCACACCGGGAAGCTTTCCCTGCATAGCTTCAGCAACATTGGATACCGGTACTTTTGCCAAAGTCTCTCCCGATACAGAAGCCATTGAACCCGTTAGATTGCCGCGCTTCGATGTGCCGTAGCCAATGACCACGACATCGTTGAGATTGCCGACATCCTCCTTCATCACCACATTGAGTGTGGTATTGCCATTGAGTTTCTGTTTGTATTCCCGGAAGCCTACGTATGAGATGACGATTTCGTCTTTAGAGGGATCCACACCTTTCAATACAAAGTTACCGTCAAGGTCGGTGATGGTAGCCACTGCAGATCCGTTGACTTTTACAGTGGCTCCGATGATAGGTTCTGTGCCGTCGGTGACATTGCCTTTGACGATAGTGCCTTGAGCCATCACCTGTATGGAGGCTGTAGCCAACAAGGCGAGTGCTATATGTCTAAGTTTATGAGTTTGAGAGTTCATAATGCTGTGAGTTGTTGAGTTAGAAGTTGTTGCCTTGTGAGTCTATCGCCGTGTTGCCATAATTGGAGTAAATGGCTCCGGCGGTGACATTGTTGCCTTCTACAATATTGTTGTGCAAAACAAGCTTGTCAACCTTTGCAGGGTTGCGCGTGGGCAAACCAAGCAATGGATTGCGGCTGTAGGTCCAGTTAGCCCAGTGGCACGAGGTGAGACTGAAGGTGCCGATATGCTGTGTCAAAGCAGCAGATGAGGTGTTTTGATACCAAATTACCCCGCTCCAGTCATTCCAATCGCAGTTGTCAAAGCTAAGCGTGCCAATGTCGAAGTTCTGGTTACGCACATTGAAGAAGCGGCTTGGCGAAGAGAAATTGATGTTTTTGAAGCTTATCTGCTCGATGTTGCCGTTGGGAGTCACAGCTCCATGCGAGAGTGTGGCCTTCGCCTGATTGCGGGCTGGAGTCTGTCCGACAATGGCTATTGGCTTGGTGAGTGCTGCGAGATCATTGGCACCGAGTGAATAAGTCTCTCCAGCTTTGAGATACAGCTTGATGGCAGTGATGTTGTCATCGGCGAACTGTGCAGCAACGATGGTGGAGATGTCCTCATCCGGGCTCACGTAGGTATAGCCGTCTGGAACGACAAGTGGTGCACCGGGGGTGACATTGTCTTCTGTCCATTCATCAGATGCGAGTGATACGGTATAGTCTATAATCACTGGCTCCTGGGCATTGTTCAGCGCGAAAGAGACCACAGTTGTGTCGTTGGGCACAATCTCGAAGCCATCGGCAAAGTCTTTAGATCTGACAACATTGCCATTACTGTCAAGATAGTCAAGATGAACGTCGACTTTTCGTCCGTCGGGCTGTGTGCCTAACAGCACCATATCGTCGTTGTAGTTGATACCACCACTGCTCGTAGACTGACTGTGCGTGAGAACCAGCGGGGCATCATCATTGACAACATACGACGCACTGCCAATCTGATAGCCGGTGACGGGTGTCGTTATGGTTGCCTTCACGACAGAATAGCTCTTATCGGCCTTCTCGTCCGTGGAGTGCAGACGCAAGACACCAGTACGTGTAAGCATGTCTATGCTCATATCTTGCCCTGCGCTGTAATTGACAGGAGCTGAGATTCCGAATGTCTGCCTCATCAGCGTGTCCTGGGCAATAACCATATCGTCCAATGGATTCGGTATGTCGACGAGATCACTCTGGTCCGTAGCGAAGACTTTATAGATGCCGCTGCCGAGAGAGAAATTATAGTTGGTGGAATAATTGGCGACATATTTCCCATCAGCAGTGTAGATAAAGAGCGGGCGATTGGAGGTACCATAATAGATGCTCCAAGGTTGTCCGTCCATGGTAAGGCTGATCTTCCGTGTCACTTCCGTGTCGTAGGTTTCATCACTGGAGCAGCCGGAAAAGACTGCTCCGCAAAAGAACAAAGAAGAGAGTAATGCTAATATGTGACTTTTCATAATTGTTCTTTCTATTTAGAAGGTTGTATCATGGATTTGAAATGGTATTGTGATCTTGGCGGCACGTGTCCATGGCGTTTCAAGGAAAGCATTGTCGGTGAGCGGCACGGTGATCATGTAATGGTGAGAGCCCCTATAGTGGAAGCCGCCGTCGATGGCTGCCACAGAGCTGTTGACGACAGACGTGCCACGATAGAAAGTGAGCAGGAGCTGTGCCGAAGGATCGTGATCGGTGCGAGTGGGGAAAGAGTTGATCGTGGCAGTGTAACCGTTGGAGGCATCGACATTCATTGCGACAGACGACATGGCCACTGCCGAGTCACCGCTGACGCGATAGCGCATGGCAATGTTGGCGAATGTCACGCCTATATTGTCGAACAGGCCGAGTGAAGCCAGCGCCTGAGCATCTTCCTCGGGCCGGAATGTAGCACGGCTGACGACACGATGCAGTGAGAATGCCACCCGGCTGACAGTCTTGTCGGTTGTGAACGAGGCGACGTTGGAAAGCCATATATTTGCTTCGCGCATGGGATCAAGTGTCAACGACACCGAATCAAATTTCTCTGTGTCTTCCACTCCTGTGGCGTTAGCAACAATAAATGCGCGAATGTTCTCACCAAGGGGAAGCCCTATGGCAAACTGTCCATCACCAATGCTGATAGTAGTATCCTTGACGAGTGAGTCACGTTTGTTTTGACGGATGTAAGCAAAGAAACGTGCTTCACCGATACCGGCCTGAGCGAAGGAGTCAACAGTGGCACGTGTCAGCGACATCGTGACAGAACTTTGGGGGCGTGGGACGACTGGAGCTGAAGTAGGCAACCCGTCGTCACTGCAACCAACGACAAACAGACATGCCGCTAAGGATGCAAGGATTGACTTGATTGAAATCGAATGTCTAAATTGTATCATACTATATTTAGGTTTTTGTTTTCTGCCTGCAAAATTAGGGGGTAACGATTATCCGAAAGTGGAAATTTTAGCGGAATAGTCGTAAGAATGGCATTTTGCGCACAGAAAAGAACAATTTGATGGTGAGTTACATTCTTTCCGCGCAGCAGATTATTTGGTGAATCTTATCCAATCGATGTCGAGAAATGGTGCATCGTTTTTCTTTCCTGGACGCATACAGTAAAAGCCAGTTTTCGCTCCAATCCACTTTCCCTCTACGATGTCAAAGGGCTGACCCAGATCCATGTACTTCTTTCCGTCTGGACTGTAGGCGAACTGAGCATGTGCCTTGATGCCATTGCCGACTCCTGTGCTCCATACTTTTGCACGTACATATATATAAGGTGTAGCAGACCGTGGTTGAGGTATGTCATCGACAGCATATTTCTGAGTGTAGGGTCGCGGCATAGGTACCAAAGCAATAGGTTTCTCTTCAATCGTCTCTTCTGCTTTGCCTTTTTGTGCGCCTTTGCAGACTACATAGCGGAGGACACAGCCTTCCTGCGTGCTCACAAGTTTTATTGCGGCGTAGTCCTGCCCCATGATAACAAAGCCACCTTCCTCGCCTTTTGGCTTGAAATCGGGATTGGGTATAAACCTCATGCGGGCCATCACGGTAAAGTTCTCTGCCGGCAACTTTTGCAGCAGCATATTTTGCAGGTCACTGATATTGCGGAAGCCTTCCGGCTGCTGCGGACCATAAAGGCGCAGCCGTGAGTTTCGGGCATCGCAGTAATACCAGTAGTGGCTCCACGGTCCCTCAAACTGCCATTGCAATCCCAACTCGTTACTGTCAAACTCATCATTTTCTGCCGGTTGCACATTTTCTATCGAACGAACTGATTGCCGTGGCTTCCTCCATGTTGCCACAGCATCGCCACAGCCATCGCCATCCTTATCATTACCAATGACGAGCCATCCATCTTTCCATTGTGCCGGCTGTAAGTGCACAACACGTCCATAAGCATGCTTATCTTGGAAATGAATAAACCAGTTCTCACCACAAGGAGTGTCAACCCACGCACCCTGATGTGGACCGTTAACCTTGCTCTTGCCTTGCGCCAGCGTGACATACTCCTCGTAGGGTCCATAGGGCGACTTGCTTCTGAGCTCCACCTGCCAGCCGTATTTCACGCCGCCGGCCGGAGAGAAAATGTAGTAATAGTCACCATGCTTATAAAACTTTGTGCCCTCTATCGTCGGCTGGTCCTCATGCCCATCGTAGACAATGCGCGACGGCCCTGTAACATGTGTGCCGTCTGCCGACAAAGGTGCAACGAAGAGCACACTCTTCACACCAGCCCGCGAGCCGGCACAACCATGAGAGAGATATGCACGCCCATCGTCGTCCCAAAGTGGACAGCAATCGATCAGGCCTTTACCTTCCTTGACAAGTACTGGCTCGGACCAGTCGCCACACGGATTCTGTGTCTTGACCATGAACACGCCCTGGTCGGGATCGCCCCAGTAGATATAATACCAACCATCGTGGAAACGTATCGACGGTGCCCACACATAATTGCCATGCTGTATCTTGTTGCGATAGTCCAAGTCGGTTCCCAGATATTGTGGCAGCACAGGATAATGGTCTTTCAATGCTGCACCAACGATCGTCCAGTTGACTAAATCGGTAGAATGGAGTATCTGAAGACCTGGGAAACAGGCAAACGACGATGATGTCATATAGTAATCATCGCCATGACGGCACACGTCGGGATCGCTATAGTCGGCATTGATGATCGGATTTTGATAACGCCCGCCAGAGAGATTGGGATTCCAAGTCTTCGACGGATTTTGCGCCATCATGAACAATGGCATCGCCAGCAGCGATAAGATCAGATTGAAGTGTAGCATATTTTTTAGTTATTGGTTTTGATTAATCTCTTTTGCTAAAGGAATTCTTGTTGCAAAGTTAGCAAAACAACTCGGTTAGTAAGGTGGAAAAAATGTCGTTTAAAGGCTGATAGATGTTCACACAGAATTATAAATTCAGATACTTAGCAAACTTATAAATGTCAGCAAGTTTGAGTTGGTGAAAGAATGTTATTCTAAATGTACCGAATTCGATACAATAAAATAGTCGTATCGAATTTGTTGATCAACAAAAAATAACCACATAACTCAAGTATAGTTTGAGTTACGCGGTTACATCGTTTTCAACATTATAAGCTTCGCCTACATTATGATAGCTTTCTCATGAGGGGTTATCGATCCTTGAAGCATTTTATTCCCCACCCTCTTGAGAGGGGTTGGGGGTGAGTCTGCGGGGCTGCTACTCATTCATCAGCACTTCCACGATGCGCTCTGCCGTGCGACCGTCCCATCTGTCAGGGATGCCGGCCTGCTTCCATTGTCCACTGACCATCTTGCCGACAGCCTCCTCAAGCTTTTCCGGGTCCTCTCCGACCAGCACGTTGGTACCGATCTTCACTGTCTCGATATGCTCGGTATAGCTGTTGAGCGTGATGCACGGCACCTGGTTGAAGGTAGCCTCCTCAGCCACATTGCCGCTGTCTGTGATGATACCGCTGGCATGACGCGTCAGACGTGCGAAAGCCAGATAGCCCAACGGGGTGACGATATGGAAATTCTTCAGGTCAGGACGCTCTCTCAGTCCCAGTCCCGTGATCGTCTCCTCGGCCAGTCCTCTCAGCGGGGCGATGATCGTCGTGTCACCGGCTGCCCGGGCCAGTGCCGTGATCATATTTTTCAGATTGTCCTTGTCGGCCAGCAGCGCCTTGCGGTTGATCGTGAAGACCAGATAAGGCTTCAGCCTGCCACCCTCTGCCGTGATCACACGAGCCACCTCGTCGGGCAGCGTAGCCTGCTCGATGCGTGTGTGGCAATAGCGCAGGTTGTCCATGAGGATGTTGCCCACCATATACACTTTTGAGAGCTCCGCCCCCTCGCGGTTTGCTATCGAGTTGTTGCTGATGCCGGCGGTGAAGAGAATGTCGCTCAGTCCGTCGATGACAAGTCGGTTGATCTCCTTCGGCATGTTGATGTCGAAACTACGCGTGCCGGCAGCGATGTGCGCCAGTCTGATGCCCTGCTTCTTGGTGACGATAGACGCCGCCATCGTCGAGGCGAGGTCATCGACAACGACAACCACATCGGTAAGATGATCCTGAAGATAAACCTCAAACTTAGACATCACCTGCCCCGTGAGCTCGTTGAGATTGACACAATCCACGCCTAAGAAGACATCGGGGCGTCTGATGCCTAAGTCGCTGAACAGACTGTCCTCCAGCGTAGGATCATTGGCGATACCCGCATAGACAATTTGACTGTCTACCGGCTTGCCTTCACGTCGCAAGTTCTCTATCTGACGAATCACCGGCGCCACCTTCATGAAGTTGGGACGGGCACCGCAAAAAACACATATATTCATGGTATCGTTGGTTTGCTCTTTTTTTACTGTGCAAACTTACATAAAAATTACTATATCTCAAAATTTCAATCACGGAATTTGCGAAAAAGACAAGAGATACCCTAAAACTGTTGCTACTCTCAAAGATTTCACGTAATTTTGCAACAAGCAAGTAGGAGGCACAGCGTCTCGCTGTGCAAAATATGCGGCGAGACGCCGCACCTCCTACTACAGTTTAAATCATCAACATTATGGAAGCCAACGACAACTTTGAGACATACTGGGCTGAGCACAAAACAGAGCTCATCGCCCGCGCTCCGCAACACTTGCGCCAGGAGAGAGAAAACTCTCTGAAGATGAACACGGCCGGCGACTGGCTGCTGGCCATCGTGCCCATCATCGTGATGGTGGCGTTTCTCAGCGCCGGACTCATCCATAGCGAGATCCTCAACTTCGCGGCCGCTGCCCTGATAGGGTGCGTCACCTACGTGCTGACCATGCTCGTCAAGCCTTATGTCACCGGCAAACGCAGCCTCGTAGATATTGACAACGACATCAAGGCGTATTTCCGTCAACATCCAAGAACTTAACGGCTTCTTGGTTGTTTCCCGTTTTTTTTGTACCTTTGCAGCCCGAACACATTATTTAATATAAGAACACGTTATTATTTAATAATAGGTATTAGAAGGAATACAAAGATGCAAAATCAGTTTTCCCGTACACAGTTGCTTCTTGGCAAGCCCGCCATCGACACGCTCAGCGGCTCCCGTGTAGCCGTCTTTGGCATTGGTGGCGTCGGTGGTTATGTGGTGGAAGTATTGGCACGCAGCGGAGTTGGCGAACTCGACCTCTTCGACGACGACCGCGTATGCCTCACCAATGTCAACCGGCAAATCTACGCGCTCATCTCCACGGTCGGCCAGCATAAGGTCGACGTGGCCGAGGCGCGTATCCATGACATCAACCGCCGTTGCATCGTGCACAAGCATCAGATGTTTTACATGCCCTCCAACGCCGACGAGATCGACCTCAGCCAGTACGACTATGTCGTGGACTGCGTAGACACCGTCACCGCTAAGCTTGAACTCATCAAGCGCTGCTATGCTCTCCACATCCCCATCATCTCGTGCATGGGAGCTGCCAACAAGCTCGATGCCACGGCATTTCGGGTGGCTGACATCAACAAGACCAAAATGGACCCGTTGGCAAAGGTCATCCGCAAGAAGCTGCGACGGCTGCATATCCCCCACCTGAAAGTAGTCTTTAGTGAGGAAGAGCCGCTCAAGCAGATCGACGACGACACCATCTCCTGCCGCTTCCACTGCATCTGTCCCAACAAGGACATGCGCAAGTGCACCGAGCGTCGCGACATCCCCGCCAGTGACGCCTTTGTTCCAGCCGCCGCCGGACTCATCGTCGGCGGCGAGGTGGTAAAGGATCTGATCAATGCGGCCGGTACCATGCGCATCACTCCCGAGGAAGCACCTAACAACCCCAATGCCATCGCTGCCGCGGAAAAGGCACAGCAACATCTGAAAAAATACAATGCGATGAAAAAAACAACAGCCTCACCCCCAGCAGCCTCACCCCCAACCCCTCTCCAAAGGAGATAGAGCCTCACCCCCAACCCCTCTCCGAAGGAGAGGGGAGTAATATGTCTCAAGACACCCTCTCAACAAACCAATGCAATGCATGTCAACACCCGCAGAGCATTCTACTCCCCTCTCCTTTGGAGAGGGGTTGGGGGTGAGGCTGTTGGGGGTGAGGCTGCCGGGGGTGAGGCTTGCTCATGTGTACTTTCACCATTGACATACTGGTGCTGATTGACACGCTGATATTTCTCGGCCTCAGCAACGAGCTGGTCAAAGCGTGCCTTCCGATCGGCTTTCAGTTCACCTTTGTTGACCAACTTACGGTTGTGCTTGGCCCAGTTGACCAAGTCGCGCTCTTCCGGCTGATATTTCGATGGCCGTCGCTTGTTGTCGTGCAGAAAATCCATATACATCTGCCACATCATCGTCCACCTTTGCTCATGCGTCATCATACTGCTTTCGTATTATAAAATTTCTGATGATGATAACGCAATACTCTTCAGCATATTGCGATGACAGAGTTTCTACCAGCTAATCCGGGGGGCTGAAAACTTTATTGTCTGTGTCTAAGGACAAACTTCAATCTGAGGCTGTTGAGCACCACACTTACGCTCGAGAAAGCCATCAATGCGGAAGCCCACATCGGTGTGATCTGATAATCGATACCAAACAAACGTAGAGCTCCGGCAGCCAATGGGATGCAGACGATGTTATAGATGAAGGCCCAAAAGAGATTTTCCCAAATCATCTTCACCGTCTTGCGGCTGAGGATAACGGTATTGGGAATAGCACGAAGATCATCGCCCATGAGCGTCACCTGCGCCACATCCATAGCCACATCAGTGCCACGGCCAATGGCGATACTCACATCAGCGAGCGCCAAAGCCTGTGTGTCGTTGATACCATCACCAATCATGGCCACCGTCTTTCCCTCACTTTGCAGTTGTCTCACCATCTCTTCCTTGTCCGTAGGCAGTACCTTGCTCTTGTAGTGAGTGATACCTGCTTTTTGTGCCCAATAGCGGGCGGCCTCATCCTTATCGCCGCTCATCATCCACACTTCAATGCCCCATTTCCGGAGTTGCTTCATGGCCTCAGCAGCATGTGGCTTGAGTTGCTCGCGCTCTTCTAAAGGAAGATTGTCGGACTTAGTGAAGTCGACATTCTGATTGGGAATCGTCAGTGTGCCGGTCTTATCAGTGACCAGCGCGTCTACTTTGCGCAGACGCTCCAGAGCTGTGGCATCCTTGATGAGCACCTTATCCTGTGCCGCACTGCCAATACCCACCATCAACGCCGTAGGAGTTGCCAAGCCCATGGCACACGGACAAGCCACCACGAGCACGGCTACTGCTGAAAGGATGGCTTGCGGCATCATATCAGTGCCGCCGATGAGCAACCACAAAGCAAAGGTGAGCACTGAGATGCCACCTACCACCGGCACAAACACCAAAGCCGCCTTGTCGACAATGCGCTGAACCGGCGCCTTTGACGCCTGCGCCTGCTGCACCATTTGGATGATATGCGCCAAGGCAGTGTTTTCCCCTACTTCACGGGCTCGCATACGGAACTTACCTTGGCTGGGAATAGTGCCGGCAAGCACCTTGCTGCCCTTCTTCTTCTCGGCGGGTGTCGGTTCACCCGTGATCATACTCTCATCGACATAAGCAGCGTCAGCCGTCATAAAGCTTTCGGCACTGATCACCTCACCGTCGACGGGCACCTTCTCCCCCGGTCGCACTTCGAGGACATCGCCTTTCTCAATCGTAGAGACAGGCACTTCCCTCACTTGGCCATCCTCAACAATGTGGGCAGTCTTAGGGGACATACCCATGAGCTGACGGATGCTGGAGGCAGTACCGTCCTTTGCCTTCTCCTCAAGCAGTCGGCCAGTGAGCACAAAGGTGATGATCATGATCGAAGCATCGAAATAGGTATGCCACACGATGCCCTGGCTGCCCCACGTCTGCTCACCCCAAAAGGTGTTGAAGACAGAGAAGAGGAAGGTGATGGCAGTGGAGAGGCAAACCAACGTATCCATGTTGGCAGTGGCATGGAGCAGCTGACGCCAAGCCGTACGATAGAAGGTCCAACCGCAGACGACGATATTGGCTAAAGCCAGGAGCAACTCCACCTGATTGGTCAGCGAAGCATCGCCTATGCGCAGCCAATGCATGGAGAGAGACATACACAACGCGGCGAACAGCCAACTTAGGATTGTCTTGCGCTTCAGCAATGTATAGGCTCTCCGCTCTATCTCCACCGCACTGCGGTCAGCCTCAATGACGAGGTCATAGCCAATGCCGTTGATGGCCCGCTTCATGTCCTCAAGAGAAATCTTGGCAGGGTCGTAGTCGACAAGCGCACTTCTGCCCGGAAGCGAGACCGAAGCCTGTTGAATGCCATCAAGACTATTGAGCTTGCGCTCGACATTGGCGGAGCAGCTGGCGCAGGCCATGCCAATGACAGGAATTGTTTTCTTCATAAATGAGTTTCTCCCTTTTTTATTAGTCGGTCAGCTCATAGCGGCCGGTAGCATCTACAGCAGCCTTGAGCTCAGCCTCGTTGGTCTGCTGCTCGTCAAACTCCACGGTGACAGTCTTGTCTTCGAGTTGAGCCTCAGCACTGGCTACACCTTTCACAGCCTTCAATGCGTTTTCAACGTTGGCAGCGCAGCGGCTGCACTTCATACCGGATACATTAAATGTCTTTTTCATGGTCGTTTGTATTTTTAATTGTTATTTCTCTGTTGTTGAGCATGGCCATCTGCCAAGCTCTTGTTCTCGAGTGCAAAGTTACGAAAGATAGAGCGATGAGTTGTTACGATATTTTTGAGAAATGTTATAAAATAAAAAGGGGGTACCCAAAATGGACACCCCCTTCTTAATACGATTCTTGTTATTCGTAGACTTCCTCTATGCCGAGGCCACCATCGTCGTCTTTGGCACAAGGATTGAAGCCCTCGGGAATCTCAAATGTCGCCGTAGGCTTATAGGGCAACGAGGGATCGCGATAGACTTTCTTCATGAAATAAGCCCAGATAGGCAAAGCCATCGTTGCACCCTGACCCATGCGCATGGAGTCGAAGTGGATGTCTCGGTCCTCACCGCCAACCCACACGCCGCTGACGAGCTGAGGCGTGAAGCCCATGAACCAGGCATCGGAGTTGCGGTTGGTTGTACCAGTCTTACCGCCAATCTCTCCGGGGATATTGTATTTATATCGTAGTCTTCCTGCCGTACCCTCGTCGACGACAGCCATCAGCTCCACGAGCATCTTGTTAGCACTCTCACTGCTGATCACCTCATTCATCCGAGGATGGAACTCAGCCACCACATTGCCCTCGTTGTCCTCGATGCGGGTGACAAACAGAGGAGCCACCCTGATGCCATTGTTGGCAAAGGTAGTGTAGGCACTTACCATCTCACCCACCGACACCTCGCAAGGGCCAAGACAGAGCGACATGGAGGGATAGATGTCGGGATTGTTGATACCAAACTTATGCAGGATGGAGACAAACTGATTGGGATTGAGCTTGCTCATCAGATAAGCCGAGATCCAGTTATTGGACTGTGCAAGGCCCCATTTGAGCGTCACCATCTGTCCATAGCGGTTGTGATTGGCATTGCGTGGTGTCCACGGCTGACCGGCTACCATATAAGTTCGCTGCACGTTGGGAGCGAGATCACAGGGCGAGAAGCCATTCTCCATAGCCAGTGAATAGAGGAAAGGCTTGATGGTGGAACCCACCTGACGACGTCCGCCCATGACCATGTCATATTGGAAATGCTCAAAGTCGATGCCGCCGACATAAGCCTTGACCTGCCCCGTATGGGGATCCATGCTCATGAATCCGGCACGGAGGAACGACTTATAATATCGGATGGAGTCCAAAGGAGTCATCACCGTGTCGATGTCGCCATGATAGGTAAACACCGTCATGTCGGTAGGCGTATGGAAAGCCTTGTCGATCTCCTCGGGCGAGGCTCCCGCTTCCCTCATATTGCGGTAGCGCTCACTCTGACGTATCGATCGTCCGATGATTTGCCGCACTTGTTCAGGAGTAAGCTCGCTGGTGAAAGGCGCATTGGGCTTCTTGCGGTTCTCGGCGTTGAAAGCCGGCTGCAGGAATTGTGCCACATGGCCGTAGACGCTCTCCTCTGCATAGCGCTGCATACGCGAGTCGATGGTGGTGAAAATCTTCAAGCCATCGGTGTAGACATTGTAGAAAGAGCCATCCTTCTTGGTGTGTTTCTTGCACCAGCCACACAGCGGATCCGTAGCGAAAGCGATGGAGTCGATGACATACTGCCGCTTGTTCCATGATGGATAGTCAGCTTTCTTCGGTGCATCCATCATCATATATTGTCTGAGGAATTCACGGAAATAGACAGCAGTGCCATCCTTATGGTCAGCGCGATGGAAGCGGAGCACGATGGGCTGAGCCGCATTCTCCTCATACTCAGCCCTTGACAGATACCCGGCCTTGAGCATCTGACCCAACACCACATTGCGGCGTTGCTTACAGCGCTCGGGATAGCGCACAGGATTGAACAGCGAGGGGTTCTTGCACAAACCGATGAGCAGTGCTGCCTCGTCGAGGGTCAGGTCCTTGGGCTCCTTATTAAAATAGGTGTTGGCTGCTGTCTTGATGCCAACAGCACCATGGAGGAAGTCGAAATAGTTGAGATAGAGCGAGATGATCTCTTCTTTGGTGAAGTTGCGCTCGAGCTTAATGGCCGTGACCCATTCGATAGGTTTCTGCAACAGTCGCTGGGTAGTGGACTGAGCAGGATCGGAATAGAGCTGCTTGGCAAGCTGCTGTGTGATCGTACTGCCACCACCGGCACTTGTCTGCCCCATCAGCCCACGCTTGACGATGGCTCGTCCCAGGGCGATGAAGTCGATACCCGAATGCTCATAGAATCGCTCATCCTCCGTAGCCACCAGCGCCTTCACCAAATAGGGCGACAGCTTGGAGTAAGGCACGGGTATGCGGTTGGCCTTGTCAGCATTGTATGTGCCGATGATCTTTCCGTCGGCGGAATAGATTTGCGAAGCCGATTTGTTGATCGGGTTCTGAAGGTTTTCGATGTCCGGCGAATAGCCGATCACCCCAAACCAAATGAGGAAAAAGAGGAGGAACCCAATGCCAATCAATGACATGAGACATATCCACAACGTTTTTATAAAAGTCCTTCTCATCAGAATATTTATTATTTCTTTTGCAAAAATACAATTTTTCTTTCAAACAGCACCACTATATGGAAAATTATCAGTAACTTAGCAGTCGAAAATAACCCATCAATCAAAATAATATGGACAAACATAATTTTGTGACGATTGCAGACCTCTCCAAAGAGAAGATTATGTATCTGCTCGCCATGGCCAAGGAATTCGAGAAACACCCCAACCGTGAGCTGTTGAAAGGCAAGGTCGTCGCAACATTGTTTTTTGAGCCATCCACGCGCACTCAGCTCAGCTTCCAGACGGCCGCGAACCGATTAGGCGCACGTGTCATTGGCTTCTCCGACGCCAAGACTTCCAGCACCACTAAAGGCGAGACCCTCAAGGACACCATCCTGATGGTGAGCAACTATGCCGACATCATCGCCATGCGCCACTACATCGAGGGCGCGGCACAGTATGCCAGCGAGGTGGCTCCCATCCCTATCGTCAACGCCGGCGACGGCGCACACATGCACCCCTCACAGTGCCTGCTCGACCTCTACTCTATCTACAAGACACAGGGCACGCTGGAGAACCTCAACATCTATCTCGTGGGCGATCTGAAATACGGCCGCACCGTCCACTCCCTCATCACCGCCATGCGCCATTTCCACCCCGTGTTTCACTTCATCGCGCCCAAGGAGCTCGCCATGCCGCAGGAATATAAGCTCTATTGCAAGGCACACGACATCGAGTTCCATGAGCACACCGCCTTCAACGAGGAAGAGATTGCCGACGCCGACATCCTCTATATGACCCGCGTGCAGAAAGAGCGTTTCTCCGACCTGATGGAGTATGAGCGCGTGAAAAACGTCTATATTCTCCGCAACAGCATGCTCGCCAAAGCAAAGCCCAACATGAAGATCATGCACCCGCTGCCACGCGTCAACGAGATTGCTTACGATGTCGACAGCAACCCCCACGCTTACTACATCCAGCAGGCTCAAAACGGACTCTACGCTCGTGAGGCTATCTTCTGCTATTGTCTGGGCATCACCCTCGACGATGTAAAGAACGACAAGACCATCATTGAGTCAAAGTTTTAATCAGAGCATCTCACTGCATTCA
>Ga0256404_1000573_pt1 | contig 95491 bp, 99 predicted proteins | sample RumenRJG_01DNA_FD_185990 | JGI IMG/M metagenome (GOLD analysis project Ga0256404, IMG submission 185990) | Bovine rumen microbial communities from Lethbridge, Alberta, Canada - RJG_01 | ecosystem: Host-associated > Mammals > Digestive system > Stomach > Rumen | place: Canada: Alberta | collected... | reverse complement strand
GTTTCTTCTCAACACAGGTTCCGGTGTAAGCTTGCGTTAGTGTATAACGTTTATTATAAACGTTTGAATCGTTCCAAACTCCTTGAAGTGTCTGACAGATAGTTTGTTCATCGAGCTTATTAGCTATACCAGTAGTGCGTACATCGTTAGCTATTCTCTCAATTTTGTCTTGAATCTGCTCACGAGTACGCTCGAGTAGCTCACGATATTCTGATAACTCGGCATTAACAGATACCTCGTACCAGTCCTGACGATCGACGAGCATCTTACTGATTACACTAAGACTCGGCATCTGCTGGGCGATAGTGTAAATATTACGTGCAGCTACTGCAGTAAACTGATCAGTGAATTCACGTTTGCGATCATTATCATCGGTAACAGTTACTGTTACAGTGAAAACCCGTTTCTTGTTCTTACCGAAATAACGATCTAACTCTTCTTCAGTGTCGTACATACTAACCTCCTTAATAGGTTCACTGTATTGTTAACGTATATAAAAAAATAAAAAAGCAGAAGAGATACTCAATCTTCTGCTTTGATTCAGGAAGAGAAACCAGCAAAACCTTAAAGTTCTGCTAGTTCTCTTTTCAGCTTCTTAACTGCTACACAGCATTCAGCCATGATGGCCAAGTAGTCGTCGGCTTCGTGCTCCTTAGTGGTATCGTCCACAATAGCAGCACGTAAATCGTGAGCCCTCTTATAATCGCCCTGAAGTTTGGCGATTTCATTTTGAATTTCTTTTTTGGTCATTGTACCTCCTAATAAACAGTAATTGCTTACTGCGCACCTAAGTAATGTATACTTATTATTTTAATGAAAAAATAAACAGGGGAGTTTCAGCTTTTTGGCATCCCCTGTTTTTGTTTACTCTTCTTCAGGCTCGTTGAACTTGGCGAGCTTTTTCTCGTTCTCCTCCAAGTCCATTTTTGCCCAATGGACTGCTTCGGCAGTCCAACCGTTTCCGCAGAGGTAATCGTCCTCCTCTGCGTCCTGTAACTTCAGGAGAAGCTTGGTGTGCTCCTCCCAAAGTTTCGCCTCTTCAGGCGAAACAGGTTTACTAGGATAATCCATAAAACCTCCTTTATTTTCTAATGATAAAGTCCCGGCTTCTGTGGAAGTCGGTCTCTAAATACCAGAACATCCCAAAGGGAAGTCTTGGCAGTTTTCCGACGGGCGCGACTTCAAGGCCGCAGTGAGCGACCTCGTTGTTGCGTTCGTTCTCCTTGTCATACGGGCCCATGATCTGCAAGTAAATTGCATTATACTCGCAATCTTCAAACCATGAGCACCGCATCTTTTGTTCCTCGAGGAACTTGTCCAGTTCCTCAGTGGTACCTTCAACAATGGTACCGCAGCGGTACCATCGCCAAAGGCCATTCGGCCTCCGTGCTGCCCAGATGTCCAGGCAGTAGGGGTCATTGCAGTCGTCCGGGTTTTCCTCAAAGAAGAAAACCGTTCTAGCTGCTACGTTATTCCCTTTAGTGTTAATCATACTCTTCTCCTTGGGTATTAACCCAATGCTAACAAAAAACCTGAAGCTAATTACAACCTAGCTTCACTTTAATGATATATATATATACAAATGATGAACAGTGAGGTAGCTCTCGACTGTTCGAGAGCTACCGTTGTGTTTATAATTCTATTGTTACTCTTCGGAAATACTACCGTTAGAAGTTATCTGGAAAGTAGACTCAAAGGACATACCTTCACGAGTAAGATTAGCGCCTAGCCAAGTAACATGGTTATACAGCTGGACGTATAGAGCTTCCTTGTAAGTATCACCGTACTTAGATACTTCGCTATCGATACCAGTAAAGAATCCAAGCTCAGATATCTTAGCATAACGAGTATCTCCGTTATACTGAATAGTAATATACTCCAGTATCTCAGATGCTTCTAGCGTTACGGTAGCATCGCAGTAAGCGATGACCGAAGATGCACTAGTTTCAACCGTGGTATCAGTGCTGGGCTTCTCTGGAGAAGGGTTGAGATATGCGTCACTTAACTCGTAGTTCTCTTCCTTACCAGTAAGCGGTGATACACGCTTGAACTTAATCTCAGTAGAAGTATAGTTCAGTACTTTAAGGTAATACAGATAATACTCGTTGCCATCGTTAAGCGTCTTCTTGACACGAAGTCTGTAGTTAGCTCTCTCAGCAGCAGTAAGATCTTCATCCACAGGCCTGCAGCGAATAGGGATAAGACTGTACAGATTCATGTCGGTTCTCTTCGGGTTGTAAGCTGACTGAAGAGAAGTATCATCTGCGTTATAGCAGCCGTTAATACCTACACCGAAATACCTCAGCTTAGGAGTTTCACCTTCGTCGCCAGTACTATCTGGAAAGATGTTCAGCAGATGGTTAAGAGTAAACTGAGTATCCTTAGTAGCGCTGATAGGTAGCAGTAGTGATAGACCAAGTTTAGATCCAAGTAACGAAGTCACGTCAAATGAATCGGCTACAGTATTTTGCATATTAAAAATTCCTCATTTTAAGATATATGCGTGATATGGGTTATACCAGTGTGGAGAGTAAATTTGAATACTACTTTAGCTGATGTTTGTTCTAACTTATTATAATGTAATTTCGTTCTATAATCAAATATTTTAATTTTCTTAGGACGTACAAACAGACTATTATCAAATTGCTCAATGAAATATTCTTTCTGTCCTAATTTGTGGATGTTGTACTGTAGCTCGATATTATTTCCTCTCATTCGAAGTTTATTTTTCCAGTGAGAGTGGAGGTTATCTACAGTAAGTTTGACTATGAACGAAAAGATATCTACGCTGTATTTATATTTTTCAGTGATACCGATAAGGAAATCAGGATCATCTATTTTCAGATATTCCTTGGTTGTTCTATCACTGTCAAGATACGTTACATTGTAACTGCAAAGACTGATAAACAGATCTCTTACAGCGTTATAAATTTTACTTAACCGACGAACAGTGTTAGTATTTTCTGCTGTATTGAAGAGAGCATCATAACTGGCAACTGCCATATGCGCAAATAAATCATACGAACTGATATCACCGGATTTTTCATATGAATCTATTAAAGCAGATACAGCTGCGTTAGAAGCTATCCATTCACTGAAGTGAGTATAGCTGCTAATATTAGCTAATGAAATAACACCCCTGTGGCGTAACCGCAGTAATAATACTTTCATAGCAGTATGATACCACAGACTGTTGGAATTGTCGTGATTTCGTACAAATACTTGTAGCATGTTCCATTGCTTAGTAAGCATAGTAGTGAAATCATCGATATCTACGGCTACTTTATTAACCCACGGAATATTATCTAAGATATATTCGATGTCAATTAAGCATTCGGTTTTATTAGTTAACTTATTCAGATACAGATCGTCATTTACATCAGCGTATCTGGGTTTCGCCATAATGAATGGCAAAGATACATATGCTGTTTTAGGTATATAAGTAGGAGTTATTCCAACTGAACGCAGTGAGCAATAGTAGCATAATAAAAACATATCAGCTACGTATAGCTTAATACTAGTGCCACCGAACGGATCAGAAACTTTAACGTTATAGCTAAGTTTGTTTTCCGATAGCCGATACATTAAAGTATGCAGGAAGAAATTTACTGATAATGCATAATTGCTGGTATCGATGGAATCCTTCTTGAACTCTAGGAATTTAGTCGGCAGAATATTGTAATTGTGCGTTCCTAGCTTTACTTCAGTATCTTTAATGTATTGAGCTGACGAGTTAACTTCCAATCCAGATTTGACTAATCTCGGATTGAGATCATCCATCTGTTCAGTTTTCTCATGCTCGTTGGTGATGGCGTTAAAAGAAAGAAAATTAGGCCTGGTTACTAATGTACGTCTGAAGCCAACACTGCTCTGATACATATCCTTGTATAACAAGGAAATGTACGATTCGTTTAATAAATTTTTTGCAAGAATATGTAAATTACTTTCTTTACCTTTATTCTTTTGAATATAATCTATATTTCGATATAACCACAGAGCCTGATTAGTGGTTAGTACGTCACGGTAATCCCCTAACCCTTTGGACGTAAGGTATTCCCAGACATGAAAACTGTGAACATATGGGGTTTTGATATTGTCAAACCGTTGGTACAGCAGTACCATAGGTAATAATTGCCAGAGCATACCCCAGAAGGTAATAGCGTACATGTCTTCATAAGTATACTCATTTATCCACCAACGAGTTTTTACCATATCTAGAAAATTGCGTAAACAAGAAATAATACTTTCTCTCTCATTTGTTTCCAGCATGCTAGCATCGTAAGCTAGCAATGATAGATTGGGTGCCTCGATAGCAGCTTCTATACTTTCAACCGGGTAAACTATGTTTTGTATTAACCCTAAATTCTGTGGATATTGCTCTTGAAGATGCGTGTACTCGTCATTAGGTACTCGGTATAGAGCTGCAGTTTTAGGATGGGTATTTACTAAGTTCTTATCAAAGAGTATTCTTTCAGGAAGTTCTTTTTCTACGGTATAGACATACATTAGGTTTGTACCAGTAGCTAGTTCTTCTTTAGTATACTCTCCAGTCAGGTGAATATAATAAGGATTCCATTCTTCATGAGGATTGTTCACCCCATGCGCTGTCATATAGTCTTGCCCCATTAAATAGGCAAAAGGCTCAAATTTTATAGTTACTGTGCGAAGGAAGTCAAGTATTTCTTTGTGGTACAGTTGGATTTGACCTGACGACATAATGTACCTCATATACAAATTTGTAAAGGAGTCTAACAAATGCCAGAAGCAATAAAAATATCCGCTGGCGGTATGAAGTCCTTGTTAGGACTAGACCCGACAAAAGTATCTGATGCTAGGGATTCATTAGATAATATATCGTTTATAAACAGATATTCTCCAGCGGAATTAAAAAAGCTACTAAATCGGATATACGTTAACCCAGACCGAATTGGTGTAAACAACCCCGGTACAGTAACGGCCGGCGGAATCATATCATTTTTGAAACCTGTTCATGAACGGATAGGTAATCAAAAGATAGAAGCTGCTAAATTAAGAAAGCTTGCTCCTGAAATAGATCAGTCGCGTACTTTGGTAGCATCATCTATACTTAGTCCTAACGATCTACAAGATGGTGAGTTTACTTTTGATTTTGCCGATGTAGATACTTTGCAGGATGAGCCTGAATTACTTGATGCTATAACCGATCTGTATTCGCATTATTTTAATGGTATTATGCGTCTCGGAGTTAAGTCCTACGAATGGATTGGCGAGGCAATGTATGGATCGGGCAGTAAGTGCGTACTTATTTTACCCAATAATACTCAAATAGATTTACGGCATAGAGCCCAGTCGGCAGTAAGTAAATCGGCATATAAACCTGAAGCTGCTTTCGAGTCATTTCAATCATTTTGTAAGAAAAGTGATGATTATCTTTTTTCAGGTAAAGATTTATCTTGGTCGGCTTATTTCAAATCTGAGCAATCTAACCTTAAGGTTAATGATCTCGTTCCTTCCATGGAGGGTTTTGGAGTTCAAATACCGACCAACTTCCGTAGTCAAGAAGATATAAGTATTTTACGTAAATCAGGATCACCGGATTTATCAATGTACGGCGGGCAATATGTAGCTGGCATTGAGTCGATGGTTATTAACCTTAAAGCTAAGATGGCTGAAGGTGATATCATCCGTATTACTGAGAATACTGATAGTTTCAGATATCTCAATTCTAAGAAAGAACATGTAGAACAGAATATCTGGGATAAGCTAGCTGGTAAATACGGCTTCAACAAACGTCCTGCCAGAGAAGAAGTGGCTATCTTGAAGGATAATCCTGAAGGAGTAGAGCAACTAGGTCATCCTACTATTATTGAGTTGCCATCTGAGGCGGTTATACCTATTTTCGTACCTGGAGCACCTGATCAGCATTTAGGCTATTTTGTGCTGTTGGATATGTACGGTCAGCCGCTGACGATAGAGAATTCTGGTGCAGGTAATACCGATACAGGATGCCAGGCTGGATCATCTGCCGCTGCCTTTGAAGCGATGTTTGGTAATAATTGCTGCAACGCATCGTATTTTAATAACAACAACAGTTACTCTCAGATGGGTAATCTGATATTCTCCAACATGCTCGATGGTTATATACGTACTCGTATGAAAGGTATATTCCACCGTGACGATTTGGAGTTAGGCCGATATAATGCGCTTGCATCATTACTTTTTTATCGTACGCTACAAGCTAAAGAGTCTATGCTAGTATTCGTACCTCCGATGCTTATGCAGTATTTTGCATTTGAGTACGATCCGTTAACTGGCTGTGGTAAGAGTAAGCTAGCTGATATTCAGTTTATCCTGTCATTACGTACTACTCTTATGATGGCTAATGTTGTGGCTGCGGTTAATGATGCAGTTGAACATAAGCGTATTGAATTTGGTGTTGATGATAAGAACGCTAACATCGAAGGCATCATGGAGCTGATAGCTAATATCTTTATTGAGAAGAATAAGCTAAATGGTTCAGTAGATCCTTCAGAAATTATGCGTGATATGTACAGTAACTCGCTAACAATAGTTCCGAAGAATATCCCGGGACTGTCTGATATGCAGGTTGATGTACAGAATTCAGGCGGGCAATCTACTCGAGTAGATGATCAGACCCTTGAGCAACTGAATAATCTAATAGTTTCGCAGCTTGATGTACCGCCTTCGGCACTTAACCAGCTTAATGAGCCTGAGTACGCTAGATCGTTAGTAGTTGGTAACCTGTTCTTTGCTAAGAAGATAACACGTTATCAGCGTATTTGGTGTGATATGATCGATAAGTTCGTTAGAACTTACACTCTTGTCGATCCTGTATTCCGTAAAGCGCTCAGAAAGAAGATATCGCTTTATGGTAAACTTCCCACTAAAGAAAAGCTTCCTCCTAAAGTAGCTAAATTAAAAATGAATAACCCTAATGTTTATAGTGGTGAACTAGACGATTTAGCCGATCTTATTCTTAATCGAGTTAAATCTAATTTACCTAAACCTAACATTGTTGTGGATAAAACACAGTTTGAGGAAATAACCAGTTACATCAATAATATTCAGCAACTCGCCGATACATTCTTTAATCAGGAAATGATACCTTCTGACGATACGTTAGCACAGGCATCGTTACCTGTAATGAAAGCTCAATGGAAGAGTGAACAGATAGCTAAGTTCATTTCTGAAGTTGGGTCATTTAAGATGTGCGACATACCTAATATGGATGATGCTGACCTTGGTAAGCTTACTGATTTCATCCAGGTATTCCAGAACCTTGGTGCCGGCCTTATGAAACATCGTACTTCTATCAGTCAGCCTTCGGAAGATAACGGCGGCGGATTTGGTGGCGATGATGGCTTCAGTGGAGGCGGAGATTTTGGTGATGCCTCTGGCGGCGGTGATACGGGTGGCGGTGGAGACGTCGGTGATCTCAGTGGCCTCGGCGGTGAACTCGATGACGCTATTTCTGGTTCCAGCGGTGGTGGTGATTCTGGTGGCGGCTCTAGCGGCGATCAGAGTATGGATAGTCTTGCACCTCCTTCAATGGTAGCTTCTAATTATATTAACAACTTACGGAAGAAAGAATGACAGGGTTAGAAATTGCAATATTGGTGATTTTCGGATCACTGACAGTGCTTGGTATAATGGATCATGTATGCATTAGGACGCAGGTGAAATGATTAAGGTATTTATTAGTTGTACTATGAATGGGCGCAGCGACGAAGAGATTTTGAAGACTCGTGCTGAGCTTACCACTAAGCTCAAGGGTATTCTCAAGCAGGAGTTTGAGGTTGTAGATTCCTTCTTCACTGATTTCAACCCTAACATTACTCAGATTGACCCTGCTATGTATTATCTCGGTCTGTCTATTAGCAAGATGGCTTCTGCTGATATCGTTGCTTTTGCTAAGGGCTGGGATAAGGCGCGTGGCTGCAAACTTGAGTACGATGTAGCTCGTGCTTATGGCAAGACTTGTATTCTTCTGTAAGAAGTAGCTGTATATAAGCTATCCTGCAGGGCTTGCCTTCTTGGCAAGCCCTGCTTCTATCATATGAAAGTCAGTTTAACTATAGGTACAATGATGGACTATAATTATAAAGATTTTGAAATACAGCTACGATTACTAAGTCGTATGATTGATTTATATGATCATGTTAATAAATATGGTATCGATCGTACTTTTGTTAGTTTGTATAATCGTCATGGCGAGCTTAATCGTGTCTGTGGAATACAATTTCCAGCTTGCGAATCTATGAACCCTCGTGGTGATAAGTACAGTTATTACAGTACTCGTTTTCTCGCAGCTATGGAAGATGAAAAAGGAGGGTTCTGGGCTAGAGTTAAAGCTATCGTTGACAGTTTATTATCAGGAATTGGCCAGCATAAGAAAGCTGTGGAAGAAGAAGATGAGTTTGAAGTAGAACTTAGAAATAATATACAAAAGTTAGAACAAAAATATAAGTCAGATGATGCACTAATTATAGCTGGATCGATTACGCAATTATTTATTGGAAATAAAGAATGCGAAACTGTTTTATCTTTTGTAAAAAAATTTACTGATAAGCTTAGCAGCGTTGCTGATTTTTCAAAGAAGATGGTAAGTAATCTTATTAGAAATAATTCTGATGAAGCTAGAAAAGAATTAAGCTTACTGAATAACGCTATAGCAGGGTATCGAAAACTAGAGAAAGAGACTGGGGTACTTTTAGGTAAATCGGCTAATGACAAATACAAAGATAAAAAAGTTCGTGTAAAAGTTAAAGTAATTAAGAAGAGATCATTGTGGTATTATAAAGAAGCTTCGGAAATTTCTGATTCTCTTTTAAGTGCAATCATGAAGGCAGGTACTTCTGCTGAATTCTTAGAGCGAGCTGCAGATTTGCGTAATGATGCTTGGCTGACAATAGATGTTGATACCGCTAAACTTTGTTTAGCCTCATTAGGCAGTCTTAATAATATTATTTATTCTGCTCAGCGGCTGTGCGATTTACTTTTAGGTTCTGTGAAAACTTTAAGAAAAACAATAGCTAATCTTGCAAATGCCTAAGATATGTACACTGAGTGGATATCCACTCAGTGTACATAGGAGATTACGTATATTTCAGATTAAACCTGATGTAAATCAGAATACATCTTCATGATTTCAGCATTCTTAGCATAAATCTGTTCGATATCGGCATCAGTTATAATACCTATCTTAACTCCACGCTTAAATGCTTGATCGTAATACGGTTTATATTCTGGATAACGCTTAATTAACTCTGGTCTGGAGTAGCACACTGCACCATACCTAAGCATTTCGCGCTCTGAACAATACGACCAAATCATCGTCTCAGGCAGAGAACACAAGCCCATAGCTAGTCCAACAGTTTTAGCTTTGCAAGTCATTATAGCTGAGATAATAGGGCCAACTAAACTGCTTTGTTCAGTGCACATATCGACGCCGAGCATGAACATAACCGTTTGATTTTCAGTTCTTGTATCAAGGAAACGGCAGATGCCGTTAATTTCTTTATCTCTAAACCAAATATCACTACGGAAATAGACACGGAAGATACGGTTATCACTACTTAAGATGTGATACTGTGGCATTTTCTGCTGCGCCATCAAAGCGACTTTGATATCACCCATTTCTGGGTGCTCTTCACTACGAAGATTTTCCAGAGTAGTCTGAAATTTAATACCAAAGTCCTCCATAGCAGCAGAAGATGCTTCATGCCCAGAACTAGTTACCTGATCGTATTCTCCGATAGTGTTCTCTTCTTCGCTAAGTTCTACAGCACCGCTATCAGGGTTAACCTGATCACCTAATTCGCCAAGAGCTTCTTCTGTTATACCTACCGCTTCGTACGGATCACTGTAATAACTACTCATTGCTGCCTCCTTGATTTTGTGTTCTCTTTAGCCATTCGGCAGCAGGAACCATGACGTCCTCACCAGTTTGGATCTTTTCAAATTCTTCTTTAGTAATATGGCCATCAGCAAGAGCTTTACTTAATAAAGTCTCATTAACGTAGCGTACTTGTTTAGCAGCAGCTTGCTCTATACGAGTAGATACACCCTGGTCACTGTGACTGCTCATGTGATACAGCATAACAGCAAAAGGAGTTACGCTTGCATAGCCTCTACGAGCTGAACTATGTATTAACGCAGCAGCAGATGCACATAGACCTCTGGCTACAGTATACACTCTACCGGAGCAACTATCAATAGCACTGGCAATAAGTCCACCAGAGGAAACGTATCCGCCTGGACTGTCGATAAAAATGTACATAACGTCAGCCGGCTTCATAGTTACCAGTGTATCGATGAGAGCCAAATAGTTATCGGTTTCCATAATCTGACCGGAAATGTATGCCGTGTAAACATTTCCTTGTTCAGGAGTAATTCCAGATCTATAAACAGGGCACTTGCTCTTACCGAAACGAGACTTCTCAAAATACTCGAAGAATTGAAGTTCGTTATCTAGTTTAGGTTGCTGCGAAACCATTTCACTGGTATCAGCCATACCCGGCTCAGCATCGTCTGTTACAACTCCCAGATCGTTCCAGAAGCTTTCAAGCGATGCTTTACGATTGTTCATAAACGACATCGTAGCTCTCCTATTTCTGATCAGCCATAAGTTTTTCAAGACGCTTACTAATTTTATTAAGCTGCTTAACTATTTTGCGAAGTTCTTCAGTGTTGTCCGAAACGTCAGGCTTTTTGTCTGCGGGTTTTTCTACCTCAGGCTTAACTGATTCTTCAAGCTGATACTTAGGTTCGAATGCATCACCAAAATTGCTGCCAAGATTGTCAAACGCCTTCTTAAGCTGTTCAATAATTGACATTAACGTCTCCTGTAAATAATTGATGCGCAGTCTCTGAATTTTCCATCTTCATCCATATAACTGTGCTTCCCTGTTATAATTGCTTTTTCACCGCAAACATTAACAGTAACATCGTTGTAAATGCGATTGATATCACGATCTGTTAACATGATAGATTCCATACCAACATCGCAGTTACTCACAGCATTACTAAGTTCCGTACGAGAGACATCTATTTCTTCAAACGATTCAGTACCAGCCGAGTAACGTTTACTTGCAATTTCATAACCAGGTGCACCTACAGCATCGAAAGTTACAACAAGCTGTACATTACGGTATTCGTACTTACTATCAGGACCAGTTCCTGGAGTACAGAGAGATCTAATACTAAAAGAAGTATTGATGCTAGGATCTCTTAGGCTCTTTTCTAGGTAGCTGCCATAAGGGCCACAGGGCTTAACCAGCGCACGAATAGGATACGCCGGAATACCGTGCATCATAACCGGCTCTTCATCAACCCAGATTTTAGTAAAGAGATGGCTTTGCTTAGATTCATCTATCTTAAGTAGACGACGGATGTCTTCTTGATTGTTGGTGTAGACATCGGGATGACCCCATTCACCGAATAGGTTACCGTCACGTAAACAAATGTTGAATCTGGAATTGGGATCACTCATAGCACCGATAAGGGACTTAGGATCATAGATAACCCCAGCACGAGTAGGTGCACCGACACAACCAAGAACTACTGGATAACATCCATTCTCATCTGGTTCTAGAGCTTTGATAGAATGGCCGTTGTAGTTAGTAAGTGCTGAACAAGAAAACTTTAGATTAACAGGCAGTGACATAAGTTATCAACCTCCAAGGGTATATCAACTATTCGATGGCTTAGGGTTATTGCCTAAAGACGTCCTCAATTTCGACATTTTCAGCATTTTGGTGAATAAGAGCTGAGTTCATACCTTGCTCTACATAACTTCCGATGATACGTGCGTGAGTTGAATTAGTAGCATAAGCAGGCTGGTTAAGTTTAATACTTACCGGCGGTTTAATCATCGGCGTTAAACGATAGAGCTTAGTTAAATCATCTCTGTCACGGAAAATGTGAGCATATACAATCTCAATAACTGCATGGTTAACCGAAATACCCTTGCCGGTAATTTCCTTACAGTCGTCGAATAGACCTGCAGTGGAATCGTAATCTAAGAATTCTGGCATTTTGCCGCCGCTGATGAACTCTTTCCACATAGCGTAATGAAGTTTGTTATCCTTAACTACGCCAGAAGTGCACATGATACGATCACCTCTGTGTAACTCAAGAATGGTGTACTTCTTATCTCCGTCGGTCTCTGTTCTTACATCGCTAGGATCTACATCGATGATACCAGGCAGCAGTAATCCACAGTCAACCCCGTCGACGTTCATGGCGAATATACCTAGCACATGAACTATTTCTGCAATGACAAGATATCCGAGCTGAATATAGTGATCAGGTACACGGATAATAAGTTTATCACCCATAAAACGAGTACAGTCATCTTTTTCGCTGTACTCAAATTTTTTAGACATATCAGGCATTTTAATCTCCTAACATTTGAATCATAATGCATCTACCATTATTGATGTTTTGAAATGATTGATGCCTGCAGTCAGGTTCTACCATAACCAAATGAGAACTATCGAACGGTGCATCGTCAATCAAAATAACTTCGTCACTTTGTGTGGTCAGTTGTGCTTTATCAGAATAGACATCACGATGGTAGTTTTTAACAGTATGCGTAGCTTCGTTAATAAGTAACCCGGTACTCTTACGAACATCTACTGTAATACCGTTACGCCAAACATCACATAAGAATTTATTTACATAGATTCTTGGAGTGCGAACAAAAATAATAAAACTGCTCGATGACAGTTCTGTTGCAAAATCTCTCAGTAAATAAGTTCTAGGATCGATTTCTTCGTAAGTAATATTGGCTTTAGTGGTCGGATTCTCTTGTAGAAACTGACGAAGAGGTAATGCTTTATTGAGAGGAAGTTTGTTAACATCAATAATAAGCCTGTGGCTGCTGGATAATTTATACTCATCTGGCAAAATAAGAATACCGCCTAATACCACAATAGGGGTATACTCATCGGTATTATACTTACTGAAAGATAATACGAGTCTATGGCCAGTAGTAAGTCCAGTAGCTAAAGCTGAATTGACTTCAAAGTGATCCTGATCTTTAATACTAACGATATCGATATCACCAACGTCTGTAAAATCTAATAGCTGAACTTCTGGAGTATTTCTACCGTTATCGTGCCAGCAAAGTTTAGCGCCGCCTAAAGCATACAAAGCTTTATTAGTCTTATCATAAACTGGACGGCAGGTAAAACCGTTAACTATAGGTACGCATCTTTCTAGATTAGGTGCTTTAACGGCCTCTGGCTGGAGACTGATACGAAGATCGTGCAACATCCAGCGATAGGCATAGATGTTATATCTACCGGTAATATAGTCACCGTAGTCCAGGTTAAATGTATTTAGAGTAGTAAGAGCGTCCCAGTAAACTACAGGATTACGTGGATTGGTTGTACCTGGAATAAATCCAGGTAAGTCAGTACTGTAACCTAAAACCAGTTTATCAGTTAAAACTTTATCCAAATCCTGCCAAGTATTTATGCCGAGATTGTAATCTCGCATCATGCGACTATAATTAAGTATATAGAGTTTACCATATTCGCCAGTTACAGCCAAAAACACTCTAGTATTTATATCACGATATTTGATATCTGACATTTTAATTTCAGATACAGTATATGCATCTATTTGACTGGTTGACTCAATATAGACATATTTAGATGTATACATCTATAGTCCTCCTGACCGAGATAAATATAATATTGCCTATAGAATTTTCATTGAGGTGAAGGAAAAATAAAAAAAGAAAGAGGTCTATTTGGTCTGACAACGTACCCGGAATGATGCTCCGGCTACGTTACCTTCGGATGTATGCGCTTAGGTTTTCAAGCCTAAGCGTATACATCTATAGGCACCAGTCTTGCGACCAATGCCAATAGTTCTTTCTTCACTCTCATGATATATATCCATATATAAGTGGGCTACACCTGCTACCGTAATGATAGCAGGTAAGCATAGTTTGATGTACGAATTAAATTCTACAGGAGTAAAGTACCCATGGGTTCCTTAGCTACTGATTTTATTTGGAAAGGATTCGCCGACGAATATGCGGATAAAGATATAGATCTTATTCCGTCTACCGAGCGAATGATAGAAGATAAATTTAAGCGGTTATACACAATATTTCGTTTAGGCCATTTTTCTTCACGTATAATTGAGCTAGATGATAAGTTTGAGTTACCGACTAATTCTATTCTGCACGTTGCTGATAACTTTGCTCATCCGAATAGCTTGAGTGATTTACCAGATGTCGATAACAACATTTTCATCCAGCATGAACATTTTCTTAAGTACATTTGGCACAACACCGAATTAAAGCTAGATAGTCCTTGTACTTATTCGGATAAGTACATTTATCGACTTGCTGGGTTACCTTCTAAACTAATGCAGTTTAGATCAACTTACAAAAATATGTTTAAGTACATAGCTACAATGGATGCTCTTCCTAAGAAAAAGGAAGCACTGTTGATAGTTAATCACAATCCTCTTTTTAGAGTCAAGATGTTTGGAAGATTACAGTTCTTCCGTAGAATGGAATTGATACTTACTTCAATTCTCAATACTTGTTGCCAAATGGCTGAGTTTGGAAAGAATCAGTTTATCTTCATCCCGTGGGATACTGATTTCTTCGACAAATCACAGTTCCTTAGATCGCGTACGGTTCTTAACTATGCATCTGTTAAGTATCCAGAGAGTTTCCACTACATCGTAATGATGCATTTGCTCAATTTCCTTTGGGATACAGCTACAACTTCAATATTTTCTAAGTTACCAGATGAGGTACTTAATCAGCTATACATCGTTCCTTATCTTAACGGTAAATATATCTTCTACAATCTTAAAGTTCTAAAGGAACTTAATGTTAAAAATCTTGCATTTCTTAAGGTATGCAATCAGCTTAATTTGCTTTCGTTATCCGGTATACAAGAGAGTGAGAATCATCCGGCCTATAAAGAACTGATTAAAGAAATTATTCCTAATGAGAAAGAAGAAGAACCTAAACCTAAATCTACTATTGCTACTGATTCGCCGGTAGTAGATGCTCCGGTAACTAAAGTCATTGAAACTGTACAAGATGAGCCTGATACTCCGACTAATTCAGAGCACAAAGCTAATATAGTTGAAAAAGCACTTAACGTTATCAACAATAGCGTCAGATCAGTTATTCAAAAATATACCAAGCCTTCTGTTATCAGGGGCATAACTGGTAAAGCACCCAAGGTAACTCCAGTATCTACTGATATTGTAGCGCCTTTAACTCCAATTACGTCTATTAAAGCTAATGGTGATTCAGTTAAGCATATAGCTTCTGTCACTAAACAAGCTAATGTAACACGTATTGATACTAGTTTGGCAGATACAGATGATTTCGCTAAGGATTACATTAACGACTTCGATAAAGATGTGGACGCTTTTATCGATAACTACGATATGTCTCCAGCTGCCAAGAGTCACTTCAAGAAAGTATCCAGAGCCTATAAGAGTCTTACTCTAGGTGGAGAAACTCTGGAAGAGTTACTCGAAAACAATAGTGATAATTCTCTTTCTGACACCAAACTTGACGAGAAGCAGATAGGTTATCTTCCTGATAAATCGGCATTATCATCGACGCTCGATACTTTTGAGAAGGACTACATTAAGAAAACTTTCAAGAAACAAATAGCTGGTATCATTACCTCTTTTGCTAAAGAAGGTGCTTATTTAACTGGACTGAAAGAAGAGAAAGTTATAACTGATCTTCACAATTACACGCAGTACAAATGTCAGTATACTGATATACGTGGTAATAAATCAACGGTTAGTTTTAAGATACCTAATGTACACACTAATGGTACAGTTACTATCGATGGTGTTACACAAATTATCAAGAAGCAAAGATGCCCGCTGCCTATTGTTAAGATAAGTGATACCGTTGTATCGTTAGCTTCTAACTTTAACAAAACTCGTGTAGTAAGAAATACTAACAAAGCACATAGTTTTTTCAGCTATGTTAATAATTTCGTTAATGATAAGTCCAAATCCAATGCGATAGTTTCTTACGTTTCCGTAAGACTTAACCTGCCTATTTCGTACGAGTACACCGCTCTTGGCGAACGTTATAACAACGTACAGTTTACCGATGTTGAGACGGGTAAGCAGTACTACTTCAATTTCAACTATGACGATAGAAATCAGCATTTTGGAAAATCAGAAGATCTTCTAAAAGAACTGGAGAGTGAGTACGGTGTTTATCTCGGTTATAACAACGATGATTATTTCTTCGTTGATAACAACAACACAGTATTTGCTGTACGTAAATCAGGCGGAGAAGATGTAGACTACCCTTACCATTCGCTTATTGAAATTTTCAAATTAAGCGTATTCAAAGAGCAGCGCAGTAAGATTAAACCGCTAAGCGAGTGGATAACTATTCGTTTACTCGATCTCAATATGCCGGTTATCTTCATGCTAGCTTATCGTTACGGTTTACGTAGTACTCTCGATTACCTCGGAATAAAATATACTGTAACTGAAGCCAGATCTAAAGTTATTACTGGCGAAAACGTCATAGGAAACGAAGACTTCAAGGACGATATCATCGTTGCAACCGAAGGCTATCAGCGTCCTGTCATGGCTAGATTAGGCGAAGTAACTATCTATGCTACTGATAGCGGGCATACTGGAGCATTTGGTTCTAAGATGGTTACTGTACGCACAATTATTATTGGCGTTAAGTTAGGTACTAAATCTAATTGCAGTAGACGTATAGCTAACTTCGATGGCAGTCAATTCCAACTTGGAAGAGATGGTGGCGTACCTAGAGATGTAGTAGATCGTTTATCTAAATTCCTGCATTGCGGTAAACGTAAGATAACTAAAGCTAATTTGAATATGATACCGGCAGACAAGCCGTTAGATAAACAAGTATCCGATACTCCTCGTCTGTCTCCATCCGAGTATGCTAAACTTATCACTAAGGTTAATATCCCTAGTAATAAAGTTATGCCTCCGCAGCAGGGTAATGAAGAGCTATCCGAGAATGTAAGGTATATTCCGCAGCCTAACGATATCCATATTCGTTTTGCTGATAGAGTACTTCACTTTAACCGCTATCCGTTACAGAAATCACTTATCGTTGCTGGTTTAGCTAATTACGATTTAACGTCGTACAACATGGCTGAATTCGAAGATAAAGATGTGTATTTCCGTATTCTGGCTAATGAAGGTACTTCTACTAACTATCTTAAGGGTATCGATGACTTCTATGATTTGTTCATAGATAACATTACGTATACTGTGCTGAAGATGATGAAGGAGCCGACCAACGTAAGAGATTTGCTGATACGTTGTGCTGTATTACTATCTACTACGGATCACTTACCTCCCTCTTCTGGATTTAATCATCGTATTCGTGGATATGAGCAATTCGCAGCGGTGCTGTGCAACGAGATGTCGAGATCGTTCGCTAACTACCGTAGCCATAAAGGTTTAGGCAATAAATTCACGATTAACCCCGATGCAGTATATCTACGTATCATTCAAAACGCTACTATGCTTCCGGCAGAACTTGGATCTCCGATGGAAGATATGAAGCTTAAAGCTGAAGTAACTTATGCTGGTATCGGTGGACGTACTGCTGAATCGTTTGTGGTTAATGATAGACGTTTCGATAATTCTGATACAGGTATTATCGGCGAAGCTACTGTGGATAATGGTAAAGCCGGAATGGTTGCAACCCTATCCTACAGCCCTAACATTAAAGGTACTTTGGGTATAGTTCAGCCGGTAGAAGATAAGAGTAAATTAGATCCTTCTCAGCTCTGGACTACTACGGCGTTAGTGTTCCCTTGTTCAATTAACGACGATACTAAACGTATCAACTTCATTAACATTCAGTCATCTCACTTAGTACCTGTTAAGCAGTATGATCGTATCCGTGTACGTACTGGCTATGAACGTATAGTAGCACACCGTTGTAGTAGATTGTTTGCTGGTGTAGCAGAAGATGACGGTAAGGTAACGAACATCGACGATAAAGCTAAACTGGTAGAAGTTACTTACAAAGATGGTAGAAAGGATGTATTCTCTTTTGGTGAAAGTTATACTGAGTTTGAGTCATTTGAAGTTACTAATCGAGTAGCAGTAGATGTTAAGCTTGGTCAGTCTTTCAAGAAAGGTGATATCATCACACATAACACCGATTATTTCCACAAAGATCATGATACTGGTCAGATCGATTTCAGTATAGGATCATTGGCTAATGTCGCGTTGATAGAAAATGATGCTACTACTGAGGATAGCTGCGAGATATCTCCTCGTTTGTCAGATAAGCTTACTATGTATCCTACGCACGAAGAGCCTGTAGTTTTATCGGCTAAGAGTTTGGTACATTACTGCGCTAAAGTAGGAGATCACGTTATTCCTACGGATAACTTAATGATCTTCGAAGAGAGCCCGATGGATACTCCAGCATTTGCTGTTGATGATGATACATTAGGTATGATAGCTGATCTCAACAAGGCCACACCTCATGCTAACCATCAAGGCGAGATAGTCAGAATCGATGCTTACTACGGCTGTGAACTTAAGGATATGTCTCCTACTTTACAACCGATAGTCAAAGCAGCTATTGACCAGAAAATACGTCGTAGCCGTATGGCATCTACCACGGATAAAGCAGATGAGTTCCCTACATCATCCGTTATTGAGAAAGATGCTAAATACAAAGGTACTGTGTTTACCGAAGATACTGTGATGCTTATCTTCCACATCAGGGAAGCTATACCTCACAGTACTGGTGATAAGCTAGTATTCTGTAATCAGTTAAAATGTACTTGCTGCGGAGTATTCCCTAAACAGATCTATACGGAAAGCGGAGTAGAAATTGATATGCTATTCTCAGCTCGTGCTATGAATAAGCGTATCGTGCTCAGTGCTCCTCTTACTGGTATAGCTTCACGTATCCTTGAACGTGTTGAAGATGATATCTGTAAGGAATGGTTCGGAGAAGAGCGTCCTCCTCAGGGATCTGAGAAAAAAGAATAAGTTATAATCGGTACCTACTACCCCTATGGGTAGTAGGTACTTTTACGTTTTTAACAAAAAATAAACAGGGGAGTTTCAGCTTTTTGGCATCCCCTGTTTTGGTTGGGTCAGACAGAGCGACGCTCTGCTGACTCGATAAGATCCAGAATATACTTGCGGCCATGCCGCTTCTCGCTATAAGTTATTATTCCGATGCCCGGTTTAACGTAAGCAAGCTCTAAACCGTCCCTGCCCTCGACAAGGACATAAGTTTCATTGTTCTTAGTGTTAATAACTTTCATAATGCACCTCTTTTAAGTAAATGAACGAGTATCAGATAGAGTTCTTAATGCCTCTTATCCTCTCATTCACCTTGATGATATAGATGTAAAAAAAAAATGAACTACACATAAGGAGTACTGGCAGCCTATATAGGCTGCCAGTACCGATATGACGCTTAATCTAGTTTACTGCCAACGACTCTCTTTACGGGAATCGTCATCAGAGTTCTTCCTACGGCCACGCCTTCTGGTATCAGGCTTATTAGCCTCCATATCAGCGAACTTGGTATCGAGAACTTTGATCTCTTTCTTAGGGCGTCTAGGTGCTCTCTTCTCATCCGAAACGATAACAAGCTTTTCACCATCGAACTTAAAGACCTTGATGTATGCAGTGTTATCCTTACTGTAAAAGAGAGTATACTCTACATCCTTATCAGCGAGCAGTACTGCAGGTTTACTGCAGTTGTTATAGGTTCTGCCGAAACGGTTAGTACGCTCAATGATACTGCGAATGACGCCCTCAAACAAACGCCCCTCAGTAAACAGCTCTCTATTATTAGCTAACCTAACTTTAGCTTCAGCATCATCCGTTTTGATGTAAATCAGAGCCTGGTCACGATCTGTATCAGATTCAGGGTCAATGCTCTGCGCACCAATCAGACGCCCAGTTTTGCCGGTAGTAAAGTCTGATTTGAGTACTGCCTTGACGTGGGCAGCAGTACTACCCACCTCTACTCCACGGATAGTGAAGATCTTAGGAGTAGGCTTAGCGGTCTCGCCGGGTCTCTGGGTAAAATTGCCAACATCAACGCCGACAAGCGGACGTGTCCTACTGGGTACGTCATAACTAGAAACGGTTACGCCCTCAGTTACATTATCTAAATCAAGTGTATATATTAACATTATTTTCCTCAAGTTCAAATATCGTCGGACGAATCAGACTTAAAGTGCTTCTCGTAGTAACCATAAATTATACCTCCGAGAAGCATGGTGGGTATAAAAACTAATGCCAACAGAAATACTGATAAAACAATACAAATAGTTATTAGACTTAGCAGTATTGTGCCGCAGGCTGAAAATAGATCACCGAATACATCACCTATCGGGCTTAGTATCTTCATAAACATAGAGATCGTTCTCGGTCATTACTTCAAAGATATTTTTACCGGATTCGGTCTTACTGCATATAATCCATCTAGCAAGATTTGGAATGTCGAAGACTTTGCCTGGCCCAACTATACTATTTAGCCAAGCTATAGTAAGTTGCGTATCACGTGGGTTGTATCTGTAGAAATATGTACAATAACAACCAAGCACGGTATTAAGATACAAATCACTTCCTTCGCATTGCATAGCTATCCAAGCAAGTAAAGCATCGGAAACGTTAGGCTGACAATTCTTGAAAAACGCAATCTGACGTACATCAAGTTTAGAGTTAGGGTTAACGCCAGCATGAGCTATATGCTTAGCAAAGAATGCATCAACTCCTTCTCTCTTGGCTAATTCAGGATCAGCTTCGTATTTGGCGTAATCTTCACCAGCCTGTGCAAGTTTAGGGCTGACTACCTTAGAACTTCTGACAGCGTTAATAAATTCTTCAGCGTATTCTTCAACAGTCTGCCCGTATTTAGTCTTCAGCATAATTGTTATTTTTCCTCAACGTGATTGCGTATAGATACTAAAGTATAGCCAATAGCTGTAGTGCCGTTATAATAAGTCGTATCAGGCGACACTAATAGATCAACAGTCTTATTGACCCATGCCGTGAAATCTATTTGTGATCTGAATTTCTTGACAAAGAGATTGACTTCACTGTGCTCTTTATCACAAACGACCATCTGAGAAGTTTCACGGTTAACTGATGCAGTACAAACAGTTACATTGTTCAGCAGTAAAACCAGAGGCTCATTATCTACACCAGTTGGTTCAATAGCTTCTATTACGTAGGATTGGAATCTCACATCGTGTAAATTCTGTATGGATACTTTAGCGTCATACTTACGTATGAAGTCAGTGTTAGTCCCTTCTTCCTTAAGAACCTCAACTAGTTTGGTTTTGAATGCTTCAATGCTTTCTTGCTTAATAGTTAAACCAGCAGCAGCGCGATGACCGCCAAACTGAACAAGAAGATCCTTACACTTAGTGAGTGCTCCATAAAGATCAGCTCCTTCAGGTGCTCTGCCAGAACCTCTGACAGTATCGCCTTCTCCAGAAAGAACAATAGTGATAACTCCAAAAATCTCACAGAGTTTAGCAGCTACTATACCTATAACGCCAACTTTCCAGTCTTTGCTGTATACTACAACTGCCGGAGGAAATTCAGCTATTCTATCTCCGATATATTGCCAAGCTTGATTGAGTGCCTCAGTACAAATAGCATTCTCAACTATTTTACGCTGCTGATTAAGCGACTGTAACTTTATGGCAACCCCGAGAGCATCGAGCATGTTTTTATCATAACTCTTATTAGGATCGCCCTCAAACAGTAGCGGCGCCATTCCAGTAGGAACACTATCCATACGTCCAGCTGAGTTAAGCTTAGGTACAACCATGAAGCTTAAGAAGTTGGACGTGATGGGACGATTAGCTCCGCTTACTACAAAAACGTTAGGATCAAAGATAGGGTTATAGTTACAAACGTTGAGTAAAGCTCTTAATCCTATGTGTTTGGTAATACCCAATGCAGTCAATCCGTAACTTAACTGTCTACGCATAGTTGGATTAAGCGGTATCATATCCGAGTTAATTGACATCGCTACCAAAGCGTCACAATAAACTCGAATGTCATTATCATCTATATCTGAATCCTGTAAAACAAACAGTCCGAGCTTAGCTGCTACGTAGCAGCCTGATGCCATATACTCATCATCGGTTTCGGGTAAGAATACCTTAGGATTGAGAATATAAACTGCTTCAGGAAGTTTCTCACCAGGTAAATGATGATCGGTTACTAATGTCTTAAAACCTTTAGCGTTGAGTTCTTTAACTTCGTCGATAGCAGCTATACCAGTATCGACAGTAATAATCAACCCGGGTTTCTGTCCTTCGAAAGGTTTGGTATGAAGTCCATAACCTTCTGTTCTACTGGGAATATACCAGCCTACATTAGCACCTGCTTTATGTAAACATGTATATAAAGCTGCTGTAGCCGTCATGCCATCTACATCGTAATCGCCGTACACACAAATAGGTGTTTTATCGTTGATAGCCTGTTCTACTATCTTAGCGGCTTCTTCCCAGTATTTTTCATTAACTCTTTCACAAACACCAACTGGCCGAAATATCGTAAGATTCTCGAGATTAGCACGACGATCGAAAATGTTAAGAAAATCTCTTTCGGTTGAATCTGCAAATATCCTGTTAAGGATATCTTTGCCGTTACTAATAGAATTTACATTAGTAGCCTGACACGGTGCTCGAAGCTCCCATTTCTCATTACGTGTTTTGGTCATTTTACAAACCTCCTTAATTTTACCGTCAGCTAATAGCGATGATATGTAATTAAATAACTCTATAGGAGAGCTCATTGTGATTACTGATAGACAGCTTACTGATATATTAGAGCTATCTGATATTCCAGCTAAAGGTGTAGATCTCCCATTACAAAATACATCTACTGAATATCCTAGAGCTTTCAAGCCTAGTCTTATCCGAAGACTGCGATTGCTATTATCTATAATGAACGATCCTGGTATAAATTTTACAGGAGACGCTGCTACCGGCGTAGTGGTGATAACTACTGTAGGCTGGAAAGCTACACGAAAACTGGTTCCAGGTATACCGGCGGATACGGCCCGGCTGACTGTCGGGCCTGAATCTACTATAATAGATTTATATAGAAGTGATGGAAGCTATGTAACTTCCACGCTTTACACTGATGAGGATCTGTTCAATCTAGCAAATACTAATCGTTAAAAAATATAAAAATAGCTAGGCTACTGCTCTTAGCAGTAGCCTAGCACCATCTAGTCTTTATATACTGGGGTTATAGGTTTAATTTTACGACTGTCGTCAGCATCAGTATCGTTGAGGTCATCACATCGTTGTACTTGTGATATTTTACCGTGATCAGCTACATATAGTTTTCCAGAAGACACAGTTCCATCACTAACCAAGACGGTTTCTGGACTTAGCAACCATATTTTCTGTTTACGACTAAGATATTGTACACTCTTAATGTATTGATCAGATACCCTGGCTGTACTGAAATCGTAGTCAGCTATAATTCCTGTAATATCCAAACCTTCAGTGTTAGTATTTATCTTACCAACAGATGTCTGATCGTTGATAGCTACATTACCTCGGTGAGGTACGATAAATACAGTACTTCCAACTAACTGTATAGCGTTGCCGTAAATCAACAAACGCTTCCGTGAATCTTCAGCAGCATCAAGTAAACGCTCTTGCAGACTCTGCAGCTTCTGAAGATAGTCCATTTGCAGTTTATCTGAGCAACTGTGCAGAGCTATTACATCAAATTCATTCCAACGTTGATCAGTAAGCGTATGCTCACCGGCTCTGCAGATAGAAGAGATGCTTGATTTAACAGCAGCAGCTTCATCGACAACTACAGGATTCTTGGTATCCGCCGGATGCATGATGTGCAGTATTTTAGATACCTTAGTTTTAACAATAGTACTTACTAAGTTGTACATCTATTTACTCCGGTATAGGAAATAACACTGCATAATCTTTACCAGGTATTTGTAAAGACATAATTAGTGAACCCTTATATTTATCTGAGAGAATAGTGACTGCTTTATGATAACGTTTAACGTTGTAAATCGGTACAACTAAGTACTCAGGTATATACTTGTTTAAGTTAGTTTTGACTACGTAAGTGGCAATAGCATTAGAACTATCTTTGCGCAGCTCCTCTAAAAGACTACCGTCGTTATACCAGCTTTTAAGCAAATGATCACAATCGTATTTTGGATTGCGATGTATTTCAGTATTATCTCCATAACGGTGTAGCCAAGTTGTAACGAAGTTAATATCTGGTGTTATTAGCTCGAAAGACTTAGCTACGCTTCCACCTAAGAAAGTAAACTTTGGCAATAGTCGAATGCTTTCATCCCAAATCTGCAACGCTCTGTTTCGATTTGTAACACCAGTAGTGAATATCAAAACTGGATGATGCTTAAAGCTATTAGCTATTCGTTTGCAATTATGAAAATCAAACCGAATAGCTGGAATACCTAAACCTTCTAAATCCCAGGCAGCATCAAACAACTGTTTGATTTTTTCGCAAATAATTTCTGCTGGGGTTACAATGTCTCTGATTGCTGTTGCAGTACTGGGTATAGTTACGGCAGTAGAAGAAATTTCGCAATAAATATCTTCGGGAAGCTGATTAAGATCCGTCAGATAAATAATGTAGTTGCTGTTGCTATCACATTCCACATCGTAGTGGAGCGTAGTGATTTTTCCCATGTGCTATTCATGACTCCGATAAACGTGATTTATTGATCTCATCAGATGTCACTGTTGTGTTGTAAGCATACTCGTAAGGTTCTACCTTAGTAAACAGATCATTAAGCGGATTCTGTTCTGCTGACTTCTTTAATTCGTTGTCAACATCTTCAACCTGAACGAAATTGCTCTTAGGCGTATTATCGATAATAGTCTTCACAATTTCGGCTGGCTTACCGGTTTTCTTAAGAGATTCTTTACAAGCCAGTTTATCAATAAATACGTTTCCTTCGTTATCGTAATTCTGAACAATAACGGCATACGGCAGCCCATCGCTCTTAGAAATAAGTACAGCACCATTGCGCCCAGCAAGAAACTTACAAATAGCTAGTATAGTTTCTTTGATGTCGCCTATTGCTGTATAATCTTTACAGCCGAGTAATGAACAAATATCGTGAAGCGCTGGAACTGGTAACCCGGTGAGGTTAGTAGCGTTAAGATCTAGCATAGCCCACCAGCGAGATTCATTACGCTTGTAGTATTCCCATTTCTGATTAAGTTCACTAACAAGAGCATTGCTATCGTCCTCAAGAGTGACTAAATCAAGAACATATTTCGGAGGCGTAATCTTACTTTTATAAATAATACTGTCAGCTCTTTCCTTTAACGGAGTTTTGAGCACCAATTTAACTTTAGTAGTCGGATAAAGGTAGTTGCTTCCTTTTCTAAGAAACAGTACAACACTCTGCATAGCAAAATTAAGTTCTGTCTTGCTAAGGCTTTTCTCAAAGAGAACTATTTCTTTAACCAGATACTGATAACCAGGTTTAGGAGTACGATTCCAATCTTCTCTAACTTCAAACAACCCTACCACGTTAAGAAGAGGAAGGTTAAAGCTAGGCTTCTTGTCGAACACGATAAGCATGTAGACAAATGGCCTGAATTCATACTCGCCGTTAGGATCTGCGCAATACTTCTTAAACTCGCATCTAGCTACTGAAACTGGAACAGGAACCATAGCGCACTGCTGTTTAGCTAAAAAGCTGCGCTGTGCATTGTGCTGAACAACGATGTCCTCGTAGATATCTGCGAGTTCATCTTGGGTTATCATAATTTTATACATATTTTTACCTAAAAAAATAAAGCTCACAGATTATACAGCTGTGAGCTTATAATTAAATGCCTCAATATTAGTGGCACATGTCCAGATCTAACGCTATCAAATCATCGAGCATCTTACGATTGGCTTCCTTACTATACCAATCAGTAAGTATTTCTTCGAGATTGTGATTGGTCAAAGTACGACGCAGTTCCTTTTTATCCTGCAGCATTGCACGGAACCAACGAATACCTTTACAATTTGGCTTACCGCCAGCCATGATAATTCTAGATGCCAGCCCTTTACTTACCCTAGGTATCGATAAAGAAACAAGTGCACCTTCGGCTGTCATACCTCTGGCGTATTTAACCAATTTGTCAAGTAGTTCCTGCGGTACTGAATCGCTGTTACTTGTCAGCGGCTTGAAGATATCAAGAAGTTTGGTTATAACTCCTTTATTAACTGCTTCCTCGATAAACTTAGGCTTGATGCCCTTGATATCAAGCATGTCTTTGCCCACTATATAAGTAAGAGTACTTATTAACTTACCTTTGCAGTCTCTGTTAGAACACTTCAGATCGGTTCCCATTCTAAATGTCGGTGCTCCGCAGTAGGGACATTTATCGGGGCAACCGGTATACTCACCGGGATTAAGTATTTCTACTACCTTAGGTATAACATCAGCTGATCTGATAAGTTTAACCTTAGCACCCACTCCAATTTTATTACGCTCAATATATTCAGCGTTATTAAGCGTAACGTTACTAATAGTACAACCAGATAGATTTATTGGTTTGATGCTAGCGACCGGCGTTAATTTACCAGTACGACCCATACTCCAGGTAATTTTGGTCACAGTGGATGTTGCATCACGAGCTACAAATTTATAGGCAGTACTGAATAACGGCGAATGCTTATTCCAGCCTATTTTTTCGTAATACTTAGGGTTGTTCTGTTTAATAACTATCCCGTCTATGTCAAACGGAAGTCTCGGCCTAATCAATGCTGTAGCATCAATAAACTGCATAATCTCATCAACAGATCTGCATAGCTTACTATTAGGTACAGCAAATCCCATCATAGCTAGGGCGTTCATAGCTGTCGCATGTAAAAACGGAGCATGCTTAGGGGTTACTAGTTCCCATGCATAGAATCTAAGCTGCCGTTCTGCAGTTACCTTCGGATTCTTCTGACGTAGGCTACCACTGGCATAATTACGTGGATTGGAAAATGTAGGTAGTCCAGCAGCACGACGATCGCTGTTGATACGTTCAAAGTCGTTGTGAGTAACAATAACTTCCCCACGAACGATAAACGTATCGTTAACTATGACGTGAAGCGGTAAGTTGATAAGGGTTTTAACATTCTCAGTAACTACTTCACCGGTTACGCCGTCCCCTCTGGTAAGAGCAAGAATAATTTCACCGCCCTTGTACCAGATCTCGCAGCTGAGGCCATCCATTTTGTAATCGCAATAGAAGTTATCTACTGCGTCTACACCGTCAGATATTCGCAGCTTACTAAACCGTTTCCAGTAGGTTTCCAGGTCATGCCTGTTAAAAACATTATCAAGACTATACATCTTGGAATAATGTAACTTTTTCTCTAAATCACCCTCAACTGCAGCACCGATTCGCTGGGTAGGCGAATCAGGCACTATCCAAAGCGGGTTACGAGTCTCATAACCAACCAGTTCACGATACATCCTATCATACTCTGCATCACTGATAGGTGAGTTCTGAGTATTGTAGTACATTTTACTGTACTCATTGAGCTTGGTTACAAGCTCTAAATATGCATTTTTGTTGTCCATAATCAATATTAACCTTAACTCTCACCCCATACAATTCATTGAAACAATTAAAATGTACTGGAAGCTGTTAATGCTTCCAGTACATCGATTACCGTATGGTTTCTGAGTGATATTGTTTAGCTCTAACTAAATAAATTTCAGTTCGCTGGCGTGCATGTAATTTATGGGATGGTATTTCAGTATTATACATATCCACATAAATAGTTTCCTCACCAGGTAATTCTCGTAATCTTCCAAGCATCTGAATACACTGTGGCTCACTACTAAAACTAGTGGTATTTATACAGGTTTTAAGCTGTTTAATATCACGACCGGTGCCGCAGGACTTTATCGTACTGATAATTACATCACTTTGCAAATTACTTTCTTTACCATAATCATCTGTACTGCCTGAAAAGAATATACCCGACGATAAATTGAACATAGCTAATTGATTAGCTAATTGAGCTTTCAAAGCTATAGCGAACTGTTTAGTAGTTGTAAGAATCAATAAGTGCTGCCCGGGTTTCTTGACATTGAGATAAAATTTCAGGATAGCAGGCCTTATAACTTCTGAGACGAATGTTTTCAGATAAGTTGAAAATCTAATTAGATAACCTTCGTATCGCGCATGGTTATAACCTTTAGCTACCTTAAAACGTCTAATGTCTCTAGGCGGTATACACAGATGATATCTTAGCATATATACAGTTGTATACTTCTTAGTGAATTGTTCTCCATACTTCAATTCCTCAGGAAAATACGTATTAAAAATACGTGCTCCTTGAGAATCCGATCTCTGATAAGTTGCTGATAGGTAAATGTTCATTTTAATATTAGTTCGATAGTCTATCAGCGAGTTGGTATTGAAATTAAGATGGCACTCGTCTACAACTTTAATTCCAAATCCTATAACCTCCTGTAATTTTTGATAAGAAGGTAATTGAGCATAAGGACCTTCTGGACTAACACAGTAGAGCGCTAATGTTCGTGTGGAGAATATTACTATTTTAGGGCGATATCCTCCATCAAGCATTTTCCATAACCCAAATAAACTGGCGTATCCTTTGATTACAACAATATCGTCTTTAGTTAATTGAGTAAAGGTTAAAATAGATTTGTACCATTGCTCAATAAGCATACTCAGCACGATAAGTGCTGGGTATTTCATATCAACGATAGCTTTAATCGTACAAACAGTCTTACCTGATCCTGTCATTAGCGCTAACGGCTTAAAACCACAAGACTGATCTTCCAAGAAATCTATCATCTCCGGTTGATGCCCGCGTAATTCGAATGATTTTATCATCTTCATTTCTATATGACGTGGAACTACCGGATCTATTTTGATTATTGTAATGTTGACTTCCAGCGATCTGCTTCTGGCTTCGTCCTTTAACGCAGCAATAAGATTGTCGAGAGAATATCTTGGCATGTAAGCATATGAAGTATCCGCATCAAACAGTGCGTACCTTGATTTAATCTCCCAACGGTTAAACCGTGGGATATATTCATGCTCCATTAAGTTACTGTAAAGATATTGTGAAATACTAAGACCGTTTACGTCTCCAGTACGTTTCGCTTTTAGTCTAATCCAAGTTGTAGCTACCTCTATGGTAACTTCAATAGGTTTATCTAAATCCATAAATGTATACCTCCTAGAGTAATTTCTATTTATTTCTTAATACTACTAGCCATATACTCGCAGAATGTTTCTTCTTCTAGTCTATCTGGATTATTCTGTTTGACCCATTCTAGATAATTAGTTCCAAAATTCTCATCTTTAGCAGATTGTCCAATTTTATCTTTGAACTTCTTATCCGAATAATACTGCCATACACCATGGGCTAATTCATGAGCTATTAAGAATTTGATGAATGAATGAAATTCCCCAATCTTAACATCACGAATATTTACCTTTGAAATATAACAGTAAGCGTTTATTGCATATGGATTGATATAGATAATCTTCTTAGAAGTCCAACACCCACCATAGGCTTTCATAATTTCCGGATTATTACAGATTTTACCATTAGTGTATCGCGGTTGTCCTGAAAGTTCTATTCTAACACCTGTTATAGCTAGTTTATATTTTCTATTGTATTTGGAAATAGTATCTTTAAGTACTGAAGTACACCACTCTTTGGTTAACACAAAATCAGTGTCATCTGTATCAGCTGCCCCTACATTGTTATTGATCTCAGCATCATCATCAAGATATGCTTCCATACCAGGGAATAGTGCACTTATAGACATAAATGTATACCTCACTAAATTACTATATCGTAATAGTAATATATATTTATACGCATTTTCAAAAATAAAAAAAGAAGGCACAGCTTATTCAACTGCGCCTTCCGCACAACAGAAGAACTCTATAGACTAATCATAGTCGTAGTAATAATACTTGCGACGACGATTGCTCCTAGATTTTCTGTTGCAGCTAGTACGCCTACGAGGACGATAATAAACAGCATCATCGTCATCGTCGTCGTAATCACGGTCTTCTACAAAGACCCAATGGCCCCGCTTGTTGCGAGGCTTCTTAGGTCTTCTAGGTCGGTTAGCCTGCTCAAGAGCGTACTTTTGCTTAGCACGCTCAAAGGCAGGACCATTTATTGCGTCGTCGAGGCGAATTTCAGCCTCCTCGAGCACGCAGTCCAATATCTGATCAAATGTAATCAATACGCCTCCTACTTGAACAGACACCCAAATACGGCGGCTATCGCTTTGAAGATAGCCGCCAGAATTCCGAACACGAAACACATCCCTGCTAAAAACAGCAGCAGGAAAAACATGCCAAATAGAAATGTTACCATATTTTCTCCTATGACAGAGCCAATTAACTTGACTCTTCTCAATCAAATAATATATAATCAAAAGTACAATGAATTATCTATAAAAAAAAACAGGGAAATGCTTAATCCCTGTTTTATCATGACTATGCTACTGGAGAAGGCTTAACCTTTACAGGTCGGTTCCCTTCCAAGCAAGTTCAACGACTTCGTAGCCCTTCACGAGGGCACTGGCGAGAGCCTGGCCTGCCTCCCAATCGTACTTATTGTCGGTAGCGATGGTAAGCTTCTCCATATCTATCACGAAGAGAGTCTTCTTCTCTTTGTTATCTCTGATAACAAGAGTAAAAGTTCCCTTGATGCCAGCATCAACCATATGGCCGATATGGTAAAGTGCTTCGAATACTTTCATATATGCACCTCCAAGTGCTATGTGTTTACGATCGAAGCCAGAGTTGCCTCCAGCTCCACCTATTCACTTTAATAATATATACAGATTTGATCAACATTTGTAAATAGGCGCACCTCATACAGCAAGGTGCGCCTATTTCTATTAGTCGTCAAACACTACATTGTTCTGAGTGAAATAATCGAGATACATAATCTGTATTACTCCACCGACTAAGTAGATTACACTAGATGCCATACTTTCGATAGCCAGTACAGTAGCCGTAGCCGGAAGTAGACCACCTATAAGACTTCCCACACAGAATCCAATGCTTAGCGGTATTTGTGTGGTCTGAAATAAGTGGGTCGATGCATCCTTGATAAAGATACGGTTAATTAGTACTCTTCTACCGCATTGCCAAGCCTGAATAAAGAGTATGGTGGACGAACCTACAAGTACCACGTATACCCAAACATTTAGGCTGGTAAGAAGCAGTAAAGCTACGATAATTTCAATAGCTGTAGAAAAGTAGAGAAACGTCTTAGGACGCTTAGCGCACCAGTTTTGTACTGCGTGAAGCGCAAACAATACTGAAGCTACTGCGCCAGTAGCACAGCTAATGGCATTACCAATGGAAATGCCTGACGAGTTTAACTCATGTACAATAAAGGTAGTGTAAGCTACGCCCTGCATACCCTCAACAATACAGAGGAAAAAACTCGCTACAACCACAACAAATGTGAAACCGCTTTTGGTAAAACTCATATTAAACCTCGTTAATATAAATCTCTTTATCTAATCTAGCCCAGCTGCCTCCGATAGGGGCGTCTGGTATCCAGACATACTCAGCCCTTTTTATTTCAACCTTAGTCGCGTAAACTACCTTAGCGTTAGTAAACTTCTCGAGCAGTTCTTCCAAGAACTGTGCAGGCGCTTTATCCGGAAGTGCTTTCCAATAAAGCTGTTTCTTGCCAGTTGCTGAATCGGGAATTATCTCACCGATAAAACAAACGCTACTAGGTTGGCCATCATTGTTGTATTGGTTAAAGCGATAATATGTTTTATCACAGTCAAGAACGATTTTATACTCGTCGTCGGTAGCAACCTCTTTGAGTAATTCCATTTTATCTAGTACTCGCATATAAACCTCCTCAAACTAGAAATTTTGATAGTAAGTTAATACACTGTGATGATATATAACTAAAATTCGAATGAAAAAATAAGCTACGCGTTATCACGACGCGTAGCCTGCAACTAACTAAATGAAAGCCTTAGTACACTTTCCAAGTACCGTCGTCATTAAGTACGCCACGCCAAGGTCTGGTGATCTCTACTTCCTCAAGTCTAGCTCTTTCGTTCGAAAGAACCTCTTTTAGACGAGTCAGCATTGCTGACTTATCTAGTGTTCTATCACAAATAGAATCGAACTTACCAGCGTTACGCGGTGTGCAACTGTAGTAGTATTCGTCGTACATGCCTTCAGGATCATACGCCGGATTATAGTACTCAAAACAATACTCAGTAGTACCCACGTAGATTTCTATACGGAAATCCATGTAATCACCGTTAAACAAATCAATTAAAGTCTTCTTAGTTTTCTCAGTGATTACGTGATCGTCTAATTCGGGTTCAATTCCGTTAGCTTCGCAAGTAGCCAAATAGTCATCGATCGCCGTAAAAAAGTCGTCAACTAAATCACGCCTAGTGGCTCCTTCGTAGGAAATTAACGACTTAATACCCAAAACTTGGCCAAAGTAGCAGTGATCTTTTTCAGAGTACTCTACACTACCTCTGTAGCCCATGTGAGTAATCGGGTTCATTGCCTTAGCTCTAGCTTTGGCTTTTTCGACCGTTTCTTCCGGTTCTTTATATTCCATAAATAATCTCCCAAGAAAGTACCGCCCACTGATGTAGGCGGTACCCAGTTACATTTGGCTTAAATTAACTTAGTTAGTGTATCCGATAAGCCAGTCGAATTCACTCTTTTGTCTAGGCATCACGTATGTGCGTGGATCTTTGACATACTGAAGCAAATGCTCATATGCGAGTCTTACTGACACATGCCTATTATCCAGCACATCTTTAAGCGATGCAAACTCTACATGATCCGGATCAGTCACTGCCGGAATATTGTAATCGCCATTACCGCTTACCATAAATGCCCTAAGCACAGTTTCCAGATGTACAATGTGCGTTGAAACCTTACTGTAAACCAGATCGGCCAAATCCGCCAACGCATCGCTGCATGACGTGTAGCTATCTATTTTGCCAGTAAAGAATTTCTTCACATTATCCACATACTGAAGCATACTGTCGTTCACTATTGGTGTAATGAACAGCGGCATTCTTTCTGTACCAGCCAGTGGTATCCAAACGATTCCATTGTCCAAATGTACTCTGTCATAAAAGTCTCTGATAAACAGAAGCATATCTGACGACAACGATGGAACCATATCGCCACAGGTTATATCGTACGTTTTTACCTTAGAAGGATCGTCATACTCATCACGCTTGCACAGATAAATAGTCGATACCTTAGACATACGCTTGATACTGATACTCTTATCTGAACGCAGTCTCTGAATATCGCCAGAAGTGTATCCAGGGAACATCTGTACAGGTATGCCAAGTTCCCAATCTTTTGCACGCGCTATACATTGTGGCATCCACCTTATCTCAGAAGTATTGGCAGGCGTCATAATCTTACTAGCTGCATCATTCAGAATAAACCGAATGGTGTTAGTTCTAATCAGATGCTTGGCTGACAATATCTTCTGCGTAACAGGCTCGACGATATGTATGGCTGCCAGTATACCAATATTAGCCTTACGGTTAACATTATTGTACACCTTACCACCGCACACTTCGCACACGCCATTTCGATACCGACAGCAAAGTGGCGACCGCATGTCCACATCACGATCCGCATACTGTGCAACGTTATCTTTGGTGAGTGCTACCAGCTTGCCATTATCAACAATAAACTTACCGATAACTGCATCAAAATTATTCTTATGCTTATCGCTGTCACCTTGGATGTGAAACTTAATAGTGAACTTAGTTCCACAGTCTCCTGAATACACCTGTTTCAACGTAGCCGTTACCAGATGCATACGCCTACCAAAATACTGGCTATTACGCACTGAGTTCTTGTTCATGAACTGACTTTTACGTGCGGACAAACTTTCAACCGCATACTCGTAAACATCATTCAATCCGTCCAAAGCAGAACCTAGAACTATTTTCCTCACAATGTTATCATTGATATCGGTTCGTACGCCGTAGCAGTACATAGTCTGCGGTACCTGGAATGGAGACAACTGCTTAGTTCTCTGATACGGCAAAAGTGCTTCGTTCTTCAGTGCACCTTTGGTTCCAAGCATCTTCATGATCTGCTTATTGTGATCATCGATAAAGCGTTCAACTATATCGGTTGACCAGCTTTTCATGATTTTATACTTGGTGTCAATGATCTCTTTCATCGGCTTATCGTGGGTAATCTCTGACATATCCACGATATCCAAAGTAGGCACATACCGATACAGATCACTATAACCGAAATAATACAGATTGGTTATAGTCTTCCACAGTGCCTGCTTAAACCGCTTGGCGTTAGTCGGGTTAACCATGATCTCGTTATAATACTTATTGAGATCCTGAGTAAACACATCGGCGTTCAACGGATGATACCTGATAAAATGCCTCTTCGAAAACGGTATCCCGAACTCAGTAAGAATCGGAAACCAGAAGAGATTAAGAAACGCCTGACGCTTCGATACTCTAATCTGGCCATCAGCCAAATCAAGTACCACTAGTCCATTCAGATTTTCTGGAGTGTGTACCATACTCTTGAGAAAATCTGGACTAGACATTTGCTGCATAGTCCAGTGTTCTTCCATTTACTTCTCCCTATAGCTCGTTAGTAGTGTTCTGATCTGTCGGAGACATATCGATACCGACACAGCTGAACAAATGCTTAGCTACCTTAATGATATTATTGCTCTCAGTTATCTGAGCCACATTCATATCAATCTCTTGAAGCTGTCCAGGCTTCTCATCTCTAAGCAAATGATTAGCTAGTTTGTGTACGGCTTCACTACTGTTACCATACTCACCGGTTATCTTAGCTGCTACCTTACCACCACCAGCCATGATAAGATTACGTACTTCATCCTCACCAAGTCTAATGGCAGTCTGAGGATACGGCGATTGTGCTATCGCTATATCGCTAGCTCTGGTAGGAGTCTTGAACTGATTGACATAGCCAATATTACATGCACGAAGATGAGGCATCTTGTATAGCAAGAATATATACTCATAGCCAATCATTACCGGCTGCTTAGTTACTACTTTCCTAAGTACTTTATTCTCATCTTCAAACGAGAATGATACTCTAGACTTATAAATGCCGTACTTGTTATACAGTTCGAGAGCCTTACTTGTGTTAAGGCCTTTCTGATACGGTGAAATCTGAATATGGATTCCCTCCTGTATAACTTCGTTGATCATTTCTTTCTGTCTAGCCGGAGTAGGATGCACCTTGATCATTTCCTCAGCGAACTTCGGATTACAATCATTCAAATAGGCGCAATACAGATTCCAAGCCGACTTGTAGTCGCCCTTAACCTGTACCATCTCCGTCATTCTGCGCTGAATAAGTTCACCTCCTCTATTGATAAACTGCTCCATCCACTGACCCGGATTCATACGGCTGAACACCGTAAGACTTCCTATAACCAGATCAGCTCTAAAGCCCTGCTCATCAACCGGCATCTGATCGTCGGGTACTATCTTAGCGATAACGCCCTTATTACCAAATCTACCAGTTAACTTAAATCCGTTACGAACAACAACCGGCGGTCGATAAGTTACCTCAATTCTGATAAACTCCACAGTTTCCTTATGCTTAGCCGGTATTAACGGTTTCCTTGCGGTTGAAATACCCGGAACTCGTATGTTCTCCAGCAGCAACGCATCGATTGCACGTACTACCAAAGTTCTAAACGAATTTTTCAGGTGAGCTTTGTCAGTTTGCTGTTCATACACATTGAGAATACTCTGCCAATACTCGTTTAGAGCATTACGATATTTGAGCGCCTGCTCGAACATAATGTTATACTGCTGTTCAGGCATTCTAGGCTTAGCCCTACGGTTGATGTAGACATCTATATCAACAATTTGACTGCCTATGGGTATACGATAGACATCATCGTGATGGAACTGAGGCTTACTCAAATTAGCCGGAGTTAAATCGTGTACAACACTATTAGCATCCGGACGACGTAATGCACACAGTATTCCATCGTTCTCACGTACAGTCTCTCCAAGATCAGGCATGAAACGATAATGATCCTCATCACCATAAAGGTTAAGAGGTATCTGATCCAGTCTGATATTGAATGCTAACTTCTTATAGCCATCCGGCTGAAGTTTTCTGGCTGCAGATTCACTAATGATAAACGCATCTTCAGTAACCTGCGGAAGTCCCATGTAGGCTACTCTGAGATTTGTTCCAAATAGTTTCTCGATACCGTTACTCTCAGCTGGAGTTGTTAACAGTACGGTATCTTTTGACAGAAAAGAATTCTGCCGCCTAATCGTTGCGATATTGTCATACCACAATGTATTCTGATAGCCGTAGCCATCGGTACGCATCGTGAATCTGTCAATATCAAAATAACCTAGCACACCGGTACCGACCGTCCGATAGATAATTGTTATCTTTGGATTGGTCTTGATCGGATCATAACCTTCGTGATAGATGTTATACTTGAAAATCATTGCAAGTACCTGAACATCTTCATCACGCTTGGTCTGATTAAATCTGTACCGCCCGAGCTGTTTCTCATAACCCGTGAAGCAATACGGAAGCTCTACCGCATTTACAAGCTGAGCCTGCGAAAAATGCGAGCTCATCATTTTGCCGCGCTGAGATGAAATCTGCGAAGCAAACGGGTTAAACAGAGGCACATTACCAAGTAGACGATGATCTACTTTGGTGTTCGATAAATACGGGTATCCCGCATTCGGTGTTTGTGGCATAGAAAATCCTCCCTAAGCTAAACCACAGATATATAATATATATATTCAGGGAAAATGAAAAATATATAGGTGACAACCGTGTTAACAAGTAATGTAAGTTCGTCCGCAGGTATGGTTCATCAGTTAACTATGAGTTTATACGCTGATGAATTTAACCGTAGAGATAATGATTGGATTATTTATTTACAAGATCATCGAGCTGGCCTAATTAAAAACTCCAATGTTGCTTTTCTCAACGAAAAGGATATGGTTTATTACCGTTACAGATTACGTAAGTATCTGCAAGAGAAGCATCATCTTGAACAATTTGAATTAGCAACAATGATAGCTAATCGTTTCAAAACAGCTATGGATTTTAATCTATCAACTAAGTATCTTTTTATCCCTACGGCTAGTTATGTTCAGGATCTTCGAAGCAGTTACAAAACTATTCAAATACAATTAAATAAACTCTAAGGAGCTGGCTTAGCTTCTGTTTGCTGTACTACTGGAGACGGCTGTACGTTGATATTAAGACTATCAGATAAAACCTCTTGAAGAAGTAAAATAAACGGTGCATATGGCGCAGTGCGTAAAAGCTCTACCCACATTTCTTTAGTAGGAAGTTTGTTTTCATCGATTGTATTTGGCAACCCGTAAATAACGCCATACAGAAATTTTCCTTTATAGCACTCTAACACCGGCGTAGGTACAGTAGCATAAATAAGCATGATAGCGTCAAGAAATCTACTGCCGGATTGGGTAATACCATCACACTGAAGAATATCAAGCAATCTTTGAGTAGAACTGGGGTTAGCTAAAAATTTAAGATCAAGTGTACCAAGTAAATACGATACAGTACCTTCTATTCGCTGGCCAGTCTCAGCAGCCAGTCTCTGATCTTCAGCTATCCACTTAATGAAAATAGTACGAATGTCGTTAAGGCCTGCGGCATAAACGGCATTATCCTCATAGGTTAAAGGAAAATTAAAATTACCGTCTTCACTAAGATAAATATACTCAGTGTCATCTGGGATAGGATTCGATTTACCACCAAACAACTTAAGAAGATTTCTAAACATTTACTACCTCGTATACCAATGGCATCAATCGTTACATATTTAGTGTAAATTTTTATTTAAGATCAAAAAATAAGATCACTTCCGCTAGCGGAAGTGATCTTATCCAAGCAGTTAATTGTTTCGATCAGTTGATTTTATCAGAAATTTCATCACACAGTCACTACACTATGATATTTGAATTAAATTATCTCCGTCAACAATAGTGTCCCCGCAATCGGTTTTACTACCCACTACGGCTACTTCTATACCATTGACTTTAACTCGTGAATGCCCGCTTACTATTACTGGAGTGTGTGTGCCGCCTTTAGGTTTACTGTGCGGCTTGCAATGAGAACCTACCAAAGCTGCTGGTTTACCATTTATCATTAACTTAGTGGTACCTTCGGTGACAACAGTAGGTGGATATCCATTGTGCCCCGAAGTATGACTTCCTATAACTGCTATACTTACGCTCATAAACTTTCTCCTTAGCCACTGATTTCGACAGACGGAGCTTTGATAGCGACTTTAGCACTACTAGTAACATTAGTAGCACCTTTGGAATTAAAGTCATTAGTTCCTTTAGTATCTAAAGTTACATTTCCTTTAGTAGTAATACTCAAATTGCCATCAACAATAAGTTGCATATTTCCATAAACGTGAGCTGTCATATTGCCTTTGCACTCACTGTTAATATCAGCTGCGTTAATGCTAATACCTGAGCCACTGGCAGTCTGTAAACTCACTGATGGAGTTTGCGAATTGATAACAAAACAATTACCCGTATTATCAGCTATAGTTACACTACCGTTAATGGTGTCGATTCTAAATTTATAGCCAAATGGTTCACCGTTAGCCTGACTAGTTGAGATAGTTATACCCTTATTATCTCTACGACTATCTAATTCGATATAGTAGCTATTACTATTATTAAGATCAGTATTGTTCTCTAGAGTAGCCGAGATGCCAATACGCTTAGTTTCGGTACGCCTACTTCCTGCAGTTCTAGCTGCAGCTTTCCAATAGTAGTGATTCTCATCGCCGCTAGACGTATATACAGTAACTAACTCTCCTTTACGTACATCTGGCGGATACATATTACCGTTATCACTATCGTCCTGGTAATCGCATTCGATATAATTAGAAGTAGTTGTTTCAAAATTAGTAGCTTCTTGTTTGTCATTAACAGTAGCAACTGCGCACTTGATATCTGTACCTTTGATTTCACCAGATACGTAAGGCAACAGCTCCGGAACGTAAACTTTAAGTTTACGCTCATTATTAGCTTTATCTAATACGGCAAATCCTTTATACTCCATGTTACTTTCCTCTAAAAAAATAAGGTACGCCATATTTCAGGCGTACCTTTTATCAATGCATTGATAAAGTAGTTTTACTACATGGGTCTGTATCCGTTCATGTTAGCCAGATTGGATCTGACTGCCGGAGGCAGACTTGCGTCATTTGTTGCTACCGGTACAACTGCAGGAGTCTGATACTGAACCACCGGTGCAGCTGCTGTCATATTTGCAGCAACTGCCGGAGGAAGTCCTTCAGTATTAGCCATCGTTGCAGTCATCTGAGGCGTACCGAAGTTAGCTTGAACTACCGGCGGTAAACTGTCACTACCGCTAATAGCTGGAGTCGTAGCCGAAGCAAGCGAAGTTCCAGAAGATGACGGTACACACCACTTAGCCGTCTGGTAATACTCGTCGAGATTCTTCATATGCTCTTTAAGAGCATCGAGACCAAGAATCTTTCTGTCGAAGAGTTTCTCAACCGGCTCCTTCAGATGCTCGTAGCACCTTATCAGAATACCAACGAACGCCTCTAATACCGGAACGTTGGGTGAGTCAGGCTTGTAATCCAAGTCATCAAGTTTCTCGATACCAAGAAGTCTCAAGAAGATATCCTGGAAAATAGACCAAGACCCAACGCGTACACTAGAATAAGTCGTTCTGCTAGACTTATTAAACAGAAGGCAGTTAAGCTTTCCTATTCTGTCACGGCTCTTATAGAAAATGCTGACGAATCCCTTATTATTGCAAATAGTCCGGAATTCGTCGACTGTCTTCTGAGTAATCTCTGACGCATACCCACCGATGTACGGTGCGCAGTACTTATCAGTATCCTGCTCGTGCTTCTTGCCATTCTTACCGTGAGTTCTGGCTGCTGACTCCAGAATCTTAATAATAAGACTCTGCATGATAGCACCGAGCTGGCCATTCTGCGAAGTGTACAGCCAACTGTCTAAAGCTACATCACTGCTACCTTCAACAAAGGGATTGACGATAGCAGCGTCGATAGCCTTACTTCCGTAAATGGCCAGCGGCTTCACACCATCTGAGGTGTTGATAAGCTCCTGCTCACCATTATCCTCACCCTTGCTAACGATGCGGATGTACTTGTTGTCATCGCCGTCAACCGTATTGGAGCCAGTTAATTCAACTAGTCCTCCAATAAAGTTTTCGACGTCCTTGTCTCTATTACCCATACTAACTCCTAATTACCTAACTGATACGGCATAGCAGGCGAATCAGGCAAACCGCTTACCTGATTGGGTGCCGCCATATTCGTTATAACCGATGCCAACTGTCTCGCATTGTCTCGAGCAACATCAGAGGTACCAACCAGAGGTGAACTAAATCCACCCAACCTGTTGTCTACACTTATGAGACCACCCTGATTCTCATTACCATATTCCTTCAGACGGAAATCCAGGATTGTCGATCCACTTATTGAGGTATTGCAAAGCAGATAGAAATCTCCAGCAGTACTGGTAATGATCGGCACAATATTGTGTACAAATAACCACTTGAACTGGTTAATCTTATACTGTGCTGCGGTATCAGTTACTGGATAGAACGTGCTGAAGTTGGTAATGTTGCATATACCCATGTGGCCCATTGCATCCGGCTGCCAGCTGCAGTAGTTAAAACCAATACTAGATAGCCCAGCATCTATCAACAAAGCCGGCATTGCCGAAGTAATAATCGACGACAATACATTAGTTTTGTTCTGATACCTAGTATCTATTGCATTGTACTGCAGACCGTAAGGCCTATCAATTACCAGCACATTCATGTCTGGATATTTCCGATCCAATTCAGCTAACGAGATAGGGATTGCTGGATCGAGCGCAGTTCTTCCAGACGGATTAAACTCGCTCAGCAATGTATTGCTAGCCGTCTGAATCATCACATCAGCTGCAGTTACTACTTCGCCAGGATACTGCTGCATACCAAGATACTGCGTAGTCGGAGCCAGACCAGTTCTAAACTGAACCATTGCATCAACTAACTGACCAATGTGCTGTCTAGGATCGTTGTACTTCGACGGAACATATATCTGTCTGCTGTCTCCGCACATTAACGGTTTGAAATCGTCCGGAGACTGGAACGTGTTATACTGCGCATCGACACGTGTGTTAGCTATCAGCTTACCAGGCTGAAGATCGCACAGCGTTGTAGAAGCTGGCGTAACCTGCTGAACTGCATCAGTTGTAACAACATCGTAATCCCCGGTTACCGTATTAGCTCCGGTATTGTACCCACTGGCATCAAGGCTGTTCCCTGCTGAGAACTTAGTATAATGCGTAATCTGCAGCCGGCAATTCGGGTTGTACGCAGTACTTAAATTAGAGCCGGGTAAACTTAATGTGTACTGCGAATACGGCTCATCTATCAGGAAACCGCTGTACAGCTCATTCGTACTTATAGCCGGAACAACTGCAAACGGAACCGCGCCTTCTGATCCCTGAATCAACAGAATAAACGACCAACTCTGACTAAAGTTGTTAGTGTTGATTGCAATAGCGTTCGACGTAGGCATAACTGCTACATTAGCCCGAACTGAATCATACATGCAATCGTCGAGATGATTCCAGCCACCGCCGTTGAGCTTGTTAAGCTTGCTGTCCATCTTGGACTCAAGTTCCTTGGTGAACTCGCCGTTAAGATTGTACTTGTAGCTACGGCGATAATGAGCTGGCAGCTCAGCCTTCTGAAAGAGATACAGCACTGCATGGGAACGTCCCAGATTCCCAAAATTCACGGTAGGACTTACTGCCTGCTGGCCGTTGTGCAGTCCTACCATCTGAGTATTATACATTACTCAATCCTCCATTCTAAACAATAGACTAGGCGATGCACACATAAATAGTACCTTATTTATTAAAGCATCGCTTCCTTCAATATTTATAAGTATTGTCGAATTATCCTCCTTAAGTATGTCACACTTCTTTCCTCGACGGGAAAACTCTTCAACTAACTCAGCACAATAATCATCATTTACCAGATAGTCGGTTAAGATTTTACCAATTTCTCCAGTTAAATTATTGACGCATGTGAACGGTTTTGCCGCTCCCTCCAACAGCTCATCAGCTGAGCCAGGAGAGTGCATTAGTTTGAGAAAACATTTCATCTCGTCCCAAGTAAGTCTAGTCTTTTCTAACAAATATCTGAATCTTACATCCATCATTTCGTTAGTTAAGATACCGTTTGGAACTCTGAGATTCATAGCTGGGGTTAATACATCAGCTTTAATGTTATTCTGCCTAATATACGCAGCTATATAGCTGACATACTGCGTAAAAGTGGAACATTCCAACAGAACTTTCTCGTTAACATACGCCGAATATGTTCTAGCTGATTCAACTATACCAGGATCTCCAATGCTAGAATACTCCTGAGCATTATTTGCCAATTCTGAGTTACTTGCTGCGACGCACATCGTTAAATACGTAGCTAGATCATCTTCCAAATTGGCTAAGCTCAATCCAGCCACACTATCAACATGCGTAACACTATCATCTAACGGAATAGATGATAACGCATACTCGTCAGCTGCTTCGCACAGAATATCACCGGCATACAAACGCACTGGCAATATGTCAGTACAGCCGGTAGTGCGGCAATCCAGATGAAATCTCCTTATACCACGAATAAACAGCCAGCCTTCTGTCCGCGATTTGCCGCGTACCGTAGACTCAAGCCTGGCTATCGGATACCATCTCTCAGTTTCAAGAGATTCTACGAAATAGTAAGTCACTAACTTACGGCCAAGCCAAGTACTTACTGTCGCAACTCTGATATCATCCGGAACAGCATATCTGCAACCGGATATAATCGAACCTAAACTGCAAGTAGTGTCAATAATGGTCCTCGGTTTTACCCGAGGATCATACACTATCATGGTCGTGTTGAAAGCCATGACAATCACATCTCCTTCTCAGTATAATTCAGAATGAGAATACAAATGTCTTCAGCTAGCTGACTGGATGCAGAAAACTCTCTGTCATTGATCTCACTAGCTGGTTTGGTTTCGCCAGTATAGGCAATAATACTAGGCGCTATGTTAATTGCATAGCTAGTATGCGTTACTGCATTAACAATATTCTGCAGCCCAGTATCCCAAGTAATTCCGTTACAACTAAACTTGAACCGATCATTCAAATTGGCATAAACTCTACTACTACGCCAACCTCCTCCACTTGTCAGAGCTATCTCGGCACCGGTGTTTGTCATCTTAACGCCACCGGTTGATCTAGCTGAAATTAGTTCCACTAGCTCATACGAATAACCCTGATCAATAAGTTCAATCTGGGCAAGAGCAACTAATCTGCTTAGATCTATTGATCTAAGAAGCTCTATACTCTTGCCCCCCATAAGTTCTTCGCTATACATAATACCCAGCAAATAACTATTAACCGGATCTACTACCAAGTGACCCACTGAGTCATAATAGCTTACTGCTGCATAAAACGTATCACGTACTAATTTGGTCTTTGATGCCAAATGCTGTTTAACAATAGTGTCGACAGCAAAAGTGATAATATCTTCAAAGTCTGCAGTCCTAGATGAACTCATCGATTCTGTTTCAAGAATCGATTCATTACCATCGCCATTTAACAGGTTGATATTATCATTCGGCTGCTTTCTGGACATGACTGACAGTTTATGTTTGTTACCACTCGAACTGTTAGTTGTCGACTGGACACAAGCATGAATATACGTTGCCAGATTCGTTCCCTTCTGATCGAGATTGACTACAACCAGCTTACGTGTCAGCATACCGGCGATGTTCTTAGCAACTAACACTTCCACAGTGTTACCGTTGTAAATATCAGTATCGCTGATATCTTTAAGTTTCTTCTCAACAATACCGCGAATGATACCATCAAGCTTATTCATAAGGTCAGGATATTTTTCATCCAGCATTCTACGATACATTGTGTTACAATGAATTTCGTAAAACATGTTGTCAAGCTTAATATCCTTACAAGCATTTATAAATACACTCGATACCGGTGAAAACAGCTTAGCCATAATCGCTAATGATGTCAGTATAATCTGGTCTTCAGTAAACAGAGTTTTCTCTCTGGTGTCCTGAGATCTTGTACCGACAAGCGGGTTGTTTTCCGGCTGAGGAACGTATCTACTGTCAGCTGAGAATTTCCTTAGTTTGTCCAGAAAGCCAATACTGCTATCGAGAGAGCACATAGCCTCAGCTAGCTTAATCTCCAAACCGAATATCTCAGCTTTGTTGTGAGCCTGAATTCGTTCGCGTTTGTCCTCCGGATTGATGTTGTCTGCATTCAGCTTGCTACGAATCAAATAATGCATGTACACCATCGTAGACAGAATAGCGCCTTTATCAGACTCAGACAGATCAGTGCACTGATTAAGAAACTTCTCAGGATAGCCGAAGACGATGTTCCATTCGTCTTCGTTACGGCTAGCCGCCAAAGTCTTGTAAGTAAATCCAATCTTAAAATCCAGATACGACGCTAGATCAAAACCATCTGGTAAAGCCGGAAGTTTTAGTCCCTCCGGATCGATGCGGACGTGAACCGTACCGCCATCAACTACTTTTAAGAACTTCATTATTATCCTCCCTTTGATCAAAACTATAATAAAGATCGTATAAATAACAATTTATACAGTTACTTTATAATAATATATATTTAAGAACCCTATGAACAAAAAAAATAGAGGGCCGGGCTCTGAATGCGACAGAGACCCCGCCACAAACTACGTGACGGGGCTCATTCAGTCACCAACTGACTAATCAGTCAGCCAGTGAAATTATAATTAGCCATGCAGCTAACATAATGCCCTCCTCCTATTCTACCCAACCTTCACGATGAGGTTGGTCTTACAACCTAGTAATATATAGCTAAGAAATGACAACCTACGCTAGCGTTGCTAGCGTAGGTTGTCACCGAACAATCAATAAAATTTACAGCGGGAATGAATCGCTATCAAACGGATCACTTACACGAGCAGCTGGCTGCGCCGGCTTACTAGACTGGTCGCTGCTTCCACCACGGCGTGGTGCTCCATAAGTACTCAGAAGCATAGCCTGAGGAAGCATAACGTCTAATACAGTAATAAACTCCTGCACTCCCATAGCGCTACGATACTCAGCAGTCATCGGAGAAGTACCATCTGAATAAATGACAGATGCCCTGATGTCAAATGCTGCAGAAGCTCCCTTAGGAGTACTAAGCTCAATACTGTATATCTTCTTGCTGCTCTTAACCAGGGTGATTGTGTCACTGGTAACGAAGCTCTTCGTTGTCGGATCAAACTTCTGCATTACAATAGGAAGCCTAAGCTCACTGTCAGAATTGACCAGCTTCTTAAACTGCTTAACAAGTTCCTTGGACAACGCCAGAGAAACAGGAATCTTAATAGAAGGTGTTCTGTCTCCGCTTCTAAATACAGTAAACGAAACAAATCCACCAAATGCGCTTACAGAGAAGCTATCGCCGCTCTTATTTCTAAGAGAATAGATGCGATTAAAATTATAAGTAGTAGTAGTATCCATGATTAAATTTCCGGACTAGTAAAAAGATCAACAGGTACTGGTAAATGCATATCAAGCAACGATCTTAAGATAAACTTATCAGGCATGATATCCCAGTTTTCGCTAAACGCTCTCTGCTCAATAAGTTTCTTAGTGCTATCGTCAACTTGCTGTTTCAAGTACCACTTATCACCTAATAGTAAGTGTGTATATTTATTAAAAGGGATAGAGCTGCTGCCGAATACTTTAATTCCTAAATCACGTTTATGCTTAAACGCTCCAGTATATGATTCGAGTATAGTAAAATGATCGAAAGATCGATACATGTGAAAATCAGACGGTACATGACTTATAAGCAATGGTACTCTAAAAGATATTCCAGGATACTTGCAATCTAAATCGTACAGTAATTCCTTATGTGGCCACTGCCCATCTTGACAAGAATTAACAGCAAAAACTACATTAACATTATCAGGCTGTAAAAGAATGTTATCGTGATTAAGCATTTCAATAACTTGATCTCTTACTGCATGCCGCTCACGAGTGCTTTTAGGTAATACTTTCTTAAGATAAGTAGGATCTATATTTTCGTATTTCGAACAGTAAAAACAAATTATTGGCTTGACAGGAGACGGTTTACATACAGTAGAAATACTACGAATTATCGTCTGGCAAATAGTTATAGCCGCGTCAAACTTCTCTATCTCAACAGTACTGGACTTAACTCTTAAGTCACGGATGAGTGTCTCCACATTGATCAAATATAACGACCAAGATGGCCCCGTAGAAAATGCTAACTGCTGAGTTATGGCCTTCAGTATAGTGTATATGCCATAACCCATACCTAACTCATCATTAGGGTTAGACTCATGCTCAGCTGGCTGCGGAATCATGTTTACTCCTTAAGTAAATTATTTACAGTAGTCAAAACTGTATCTTTAGGTGTAGAACCTATCATGTTAGTATCTAACAAAAACTGATAAACCAGTTCACCTAAATTATTAGCATTCGGGCGAATATCATCAGCCAACTCCAGGTTAATGTCAGCTAATTCTATCGTCGACGACACTGTATCTTTACTGCTCTTACCTGTAAATATAATGTTAGGATACAGCGATGAGCAAATACGCTGATAAGTTCCTCTTAGTTCCGGTTCGTCATAGATAACTCTTACCCAGCCAAATTTTACACCTTTGAACGCAGCATGAAGTTTATTCACCAAATCAGTAGTTCGCTGATCTACCGTGTTACCCTGCGGTACGATTGTAATAAACTTGTAGCTTTCTTTATTGACGCAAAATCGGCTAGTCCATTTATTATCTTTACGAGTAAAAACATAAAAACCCTTATCTTCCTCTTCGCCGTGAGCCATACGATCAAAACTACCGCAGTAATAAACATTAGCTCTGTGGCTGGGTGTGTGTATATGCCCCATAACAATTATGCCAGTATCGGTTACTAAAGGCTTGAATTGCTCAATCGTATACGTACATGGAGGCATATGCTCTGCAGCACAGTTAAGTGCATGAGCAAATGCTCCATGCCCAAGTATAAGATCAGCTTTATCCCAGCCTAAGCAAGTATAAACATCTTTAATGTGTTCTACCACCTCATTACTGGTTTTGTACTGTAAATTATCTGGAAGATAGAGTATACGTAAGGGGGCTGAAGGAGTGGGTTGCCAGTTGGTAAGTACCTCTCCTTCTATATTGTTTATAACTCTAGCTCTAGTCTTATCATAAGCTAAAGCTTCTAACAGTTTAACCTGATCTCGGTCGTGGCTATATGTTCCATGCAGTATACGAACTTGCATGCCAGTCTCTGCCGAGATAGCAAAGATATCTCGAATAAATCTGATAATATACGAATTAGCAGTACTGCTAACGGTAGTTAACTGATTGTAGATATCTCCAGTTATCAGTAGCAGCTGAGTACCTACCAGTTCTGGATAAAGATAGGTACGTAGTCTGTCATAAAGTTCTTCACTGCGTATCCTAGGATTGCCGAAGTGAAGATCGCCAGCTGCTACTACTTTTAAGTCATTAGAAATCAAAGTCTGCATCGGGGCCATCATCTGTTGCAGTATTATTGGGTTTGTTTTTAGCTAAAGCTTCTTCTCTAGTCACACTAGAACCTTCAGCATTATTTACAAACGAGTTATCACCCAATATTTTCTTATGCAACTCAGCAGCCATCTTGTTAAACTGTTCAGTTTTCTCTGCTAATTCTCGACGATCTTGCGCCTTAATGCAATCATTCATTAACATATTGTCAACCGTATTTTTCTTAGCTTCAACTATTGGTCCAGTTGCATCCTGTAACGTAGAATGTACATTGCTATAAATATCCATAATGCCAGCCTGTTCTCCAGAAAGAGGACGAAGCTTATTGTAAATAGGCGGAAGAACAAATTCCTCTTCGCCAGAATAATCATTAACTATGTGAACTGGACGCTGTGGATTGATACGATGATAGTACTCCTGTGAGAGTTCAGCTAAATCAGCTACCTCGTCAATAGTCATAGACCTACCTTCGGGCATGGTAGATTTACGATATAACGGAGCGTATTTAGAAAACTCAGACTCCGTCATAGTTGTATCAACATCAACTTCCTTCTTAAAGATATCATACATCTGATTAACTTCAGCCATCTTCCGTCTAAATTCGGGAGTATTAGGCGTAACAGAATCTGGCTGATTTTTTATATCTTGAGTCATAGATTATTTTACCTCGCATTAACTAAACACACTTGTATCGGCTGATTTACTAAAATTAAGCAGTATGTTGTTAGTGGCTTTATCTACTTTAATATCGCCATCTACCAACGCTGCCCTTCTATCAGTCACACCATTTATACTATCAATAATAATAGAAAATTTCACAGTATATCTAACGTCATTTTCCTTAGAGTAGTTCTCACTAGTAAAATTGACATCAAAAACATAATCCGGAAATTTGTGTTCCAGTAATCGGTTAACTGCGCTCGCTAATTCTGAGCAAAGTCTTGCACGATTACCTTCACTCTTAGCCGCTATATATCTAAAGGAAATAAGTTGATCTTCCCACAAATCACTTGTTCCACCCGGGTTCATAATAATGAATCTTACCAAACTAGCTACTTGATCACGGACGTCAGTTAGAAATCCAGATGCTGATGATAACGTTGGTGTTACTGACATTGGCATGGCTTGCACCTCCAATTATGTACTACTATATGTCTATCGCAATAAATAAAAAAAATAAAAAAAGAAGCCGCGATGTTCTGCGACTTCTACTCGTTCTCGGTAAATGAGAGGCTTAATGCGTCAGAGCCTTAGCTCCGACGATTTTGCCCTCCGTGTCCCGGATGTACTCCGAGACTCCAAGAACATCTTCCCTTGTTCCATGCAGCGCGGTGAGAATCATCGCGCTAACAATAAAGATCTTGCCCTCTTCAGGCTCGGGCAGGCCCTGAATCTCACCGAAGTGAGACTCATTAACTTTAATTCCGTTAACGGTTCCCACCTTTTTGGTGGTCACAGCGCAACGGGCCAGCATGCCTGATGCCTTAACGAGGACAGGCTCGCCTGCCTCGTTAATCAGGTTAAGGTCATGTGGTGTCAGATTAACAAACTTCATATTTTTCTCCTTGTCCTTTCGGACATTGGTTAATGCTGGATTTCGGTTTTACCCTATTCTCCACTTAAATGATATATATATATATAAAATTGACGAACAGGCATTGCATATGCAATGCCTGCCGGTTTAAGCTTTAAGCCATTTTTCTTTTTAGAAAAAATAAAAAAAAATAGATGCCCGGCTAAGGGCATCTATCACTACCTTTTATTTAGAGTACCACCGTTCATTTTCATATGTATTTCGTGTTCTGCTAAACTTTCGAAATATACATCAGCTAAGCGTGTAATACTAGTATTAACGCTAACAGTACCTTTTTCCATTACTTTTTGGGCCCAATAAGTATCCGGCTGATAACCAGCATCGCCATTTAAGCCTACCGTTCCACTAGTAAAATCGCGACACTTAGATTCTGTATCATCAAACATATTCTAAGCACTCCTAAAAAAAAGATGCTATCGAAAACAAACTCGATAGCATCCTACAACAAGTTATACGTATAAGTTGTTAACTAAGTCAAACTACCACTAACCGCGCAAATTAGGATAGTCAGTCGGATCTATGAATCTAGTTTTAGCATCACTCATAAAATCCTTAAAGTAGTTTCTGGTCTGGGTCAGACACAGGGCCTGCTCAGGAGTAAGCTCAGGCTCAGTACTGTCGTACGTAAACGTCAGCTGATACTCGCCCTTATCATTAAGATCCTTAGAGTTAAGCCATCCACTGTCGCCAGACTCACAGATGTTCTTATACGGATCACCGTCAACCAGACTAGCAGGGTTGATACCAAATACGTCCAGGGTTCCCTCTTCCAGTCCGGTACGAACTTCTTCGAGGTAAGCGATAGGTAACCACATGCAAGACGGTATACCCTTAGCCAGCTCTGCTTCGCTGTCAATAGACTTGTAGTGGTCGTAGCTAACCAGGTTGGTAACTACGTTAACCATAGTCTGCCCAGCTGCACGTATAGGTTCTATAACAGCGTTAGTGAATGCACGAAATCCTTCACGAAACGGATCAGTCGCACCACCGAAGAAACTGCCACACCCGGCATTACGGTTGATCTGTCTAATCAGATCAACCCTGCCCTGAGTTCCCAACATAACTCCTAGATCAAGTATGTTGGTATTCAAGGCTAATCGAGTAGCAAACATTAAACCTCCCTTTTCTACGGTAACTCTTCATAATGATCGATGTCTTTATCTTCAGTAAGATAATTTTCCAGCATTACCCAGATCTCATCGATTAGTCTTATCCTATTACTCAATCCAGGATCACTGACTGAGAACAGTAACTGACTAGGATGAATAGCTGATAACGCTTCTGCTAACTTCTCCTCAAATATAAACAAACCATAGCACTCGTCACCATCGAAGTCCATGTTGAATGGCTTAACTATGCAAGCGTTGACTGCTATCGTTTCGTCATGGATATCTGTCTTATATTCTCTAACGAATAACAGCTGTTCAGATCCATAGGCTATGGTCGGATTTCTACCTACGATAATAGGTATACGCTTATGCGGAGTCTCATCTATATAAGCCCGCATGCAGTCATCTACCAACTTATTATACTGAACCAGTGCACTGGCATATATGTCAACTGCTTGTGCAACTGAATAATTATATCTGTTCACCAGATAATTCAGAATAATATGTTTTAATTCGGTTACCATAATGCCCCAAGGCAAAACTACTTCGTCAAGAGGCCCTGGCTTAGACTGAGCATGTACTACAGTTCGAAAGGTATAGTGAAGCCTTCCACCGAATACATGCTTTCTTAGCATACCAATTTTCTTGCCCAGCTTAATGGTAATCAGCGATCCATAGTAATCGTTGACAGACTTAAATATCTTAAACAAGATATTATCTCTTCGAACTGCTGAAACCTTACTAGTATGCAGTCGATGTGTCTCCATACTTAGATTGTAGATAGCTGCTAAGATTGGTTTAGACGTATTGTCTATAAACTTCAAGCTACTACCATTGCTGGTAACTGGATGCAACGCGCTGTGCAGTATCGGGAGTTTCCTGGTAAATAGCAGATTACGATACTTCTGTCTAAATGCCTGAAAATCCCGAACTTTGGCAGTTTTATTACGAGTACTAGGATATTCATAACAGAACATGTCCATTACTTCATCGGCGTGCTCGTAGAAATACTGCCACCCTCTCCCTCGAACATACGGCTTAAAGTCAGCTGGCATATCGCCAGCATCTTTACTACGTTCGAGCATCGGGTTGAGAATATAGTCGATTAGATTATTATTCTCACTCTTACCAGTTTGCGTTAAATACTTTAATACCAGATACCACGTGGGGTGAATAACAGGTGCTGGAAATACATCATCCGGTATACTGATCCAAGCTGCGTGCTGCAAGCTATCTACGAATTGAGTACTGCACTCAGTATCACACCTAGGGCAAATAAGTCCTGTCTTAGAGACACCTTTGGTATAACCGCAAGCGCAGGTCGGTACAAAACCTAATTCGCCATCACAATTACTGTAAATACTCTTAACAACATCATCACTAAGATCAGCAACTGCCAAACTATCGCTGTTAATTATCCTAGCGCCTGGACTATTCTTAAACAACTGATCCAGATCGATGAGTGTTAGATGCCGTAAACAACTAACATCTTCATCCTCAGGCCGATTAAGCCAAGGCTGTTTATTCATTCTCACCTCTGTACGCATACATTACAGGTATTTCTTCCAGCATGTCATCAACATGATGACCGCTGCCTTCAAGATACCTGATAGTCTTCTTCCTAGCCAAATACCAACCGATAGGCTGAGTTATTAGCTTGCCCTCCTTAATGTCAGACAAAAACAACTCGGCTAACTCAGGCTCACCTGCATCTTCGGTACAAGGCTTAACTACTTCTAAATCTGGAGAATAAGCTACTACTTTATCATCCAAGCGAAGCTTATAAGTGTACAACTGTATTTGCCTCATACGTCCTCCTTTATATATTGTCCGTTATTAAAAATAAATAGTCACAGCACCTTTCGGCGCTGTGACTACCTCCTACAATAGGATACGCTTAGCTAATTACCAAGTGTAGATACCAGAAGTAGGAATAAAGTTATTGTAAGTACCCGCACTATTCATACTCTGATACTTACCCCACTCCTCGGCTCTTGCCTTGTAGCCCGAAATATTGTAAATTCCTGACATCTGGGTAAGTCCCTGGAAGGAGAACTTGTTATCAGCCAACTTGTGATCCAGCTCTGAAAGCAGTGCCGGGCTAAGACCAATAACATCAGTTCTATAATAGAACTCTACATTAGCCTCAAAACTCCTGTCCTCAGCTGCACGCTCCTCAGGATTGACCTTCTGAACAAGCAGACGCTCACAATCAGTAACCTTGTTAGGATGACGTGAATACTCGCTAAGGAAGTCAATGTTAGCGCTATCCAGCTTAGTATTACCAAACGGATAGTAGCCTCTGTAGAACGGGCACTCTCTAGCGAACGGAGCGACCGGAGGAGTGTTGATACCAACACCAAAAGTATTGGCATACAGCTGAATCAGGTTCTTAATAGTGATCGGGGTCGGATCTGCATAGAAAATCAGACCAGGAATCATTGCTCTGCCGGCAGTTACATCAAGAACAATCTGAGCATCTGCGAAAGAGCTCATGATAGTTTTATCAAAATCTTCCGGCTTGCTGATAACCCATCTTCCACCATTTCCATCAGGGAACAGTGCACCAAGATTCATGACGCTGCCGTGCTTGTCAGCCCTCATCTGACGATAAGGAATCTGCCAAGCTCTGGCGGTAATAAACCTCTTAGTTGCTACAATGAGCAGAAGAGGGATTAAACCTGCATCAGGGTACCTTACCGAAATCTCACTGATGTGAACGATCGGAAGATACTTGTATGCATAAGCGCCATCCTTGATGAACTCTACGTAGCCGCCGATAGTAGCGAACGGAGTACGATCATCAAGATCATCGTGGTTATAAACCTGAGCTTCCTCGTAAGCATTGTACCTGTAATTGTTCTGATTCTTAGGTACCTGATAAATAGTGAAGCACAGATCATGCCTTAACGGAATAGCATGCGGATTGAGCTCGGCATATGCCTTCTCATACTCCTCAACACTATCACCGAAGGTGAAAGAAGTGTCCTTCTTAATAGCCTCAAGAGTAAGACTACGCTCACCAGCTACAACAAACATGTTGCGAATATAAGTAGCAAACTTATTCGCATTGATGTAGTCTTCCTTGGTGATGACGATAGTCATCAGGATCCTTACGTTCGGACGAAGACGGATCAGTTCTTCAGCGGCCTTCCTCTCAAACCTAATGGTCGGAAGGTTCTCATTAGTAGGGTTGGTCTCTGCCAGGATAAGAATTACTGCCTTACCATTGACAACGATTGCCCTACTGTCACGAATAACGCTGATCGGAAGAACATCAACGTGCCAGCCATAACGGCTTGCAACGTTCTTGTCGGTAAGCGTTGCATCGATTACCTCAAGGAACTTCTGTCCCTCAGGTGAGAGATTAGAAGCCAGTCCAAGACTACGAGAGAGGTCATAGAACCCCTGAGTCTCAGGAGCTGCACCGGTGTTAAGATTAGGCTTAGCACCAGCAGCTGCCTGCTGAGTTGCCTGCGCCTGCTGAGTCTGGGTTGCACTGGTACCGTTACTATTAACGGACGGTGCGCTGCCGTACTCGTCAACGCGATCAACATTTACATCATCTGCCATTTTTATCTCCTTATGTCAGATATTAAAGAAACATTATTCGAATAATGATCGATGCATGTGCACCAATGTATACATAGGTGTTCATAATAATTTATGAGTTCATGCATCAAATCAATAATATATATCTATAAACAAAATGAACAGTTTAACTAAATAACCCGTCCTCATGTTGTCCCGGCACATCTAGCAACCCTCTGATGAAGGTTGCTATCGTGCATATTATATCTATGCTTATATAAAAATATACATGGTATAGTTGAGTATACAAACAATAGGTAGTTTATCATGCTAGATAGCTTTCTACCATATATGCGTGTATTGGACATACGTGCCATACCACCATATCAGTTGTTCCTTAAAGAACAAAGCAAAATTATACGCGAAAGATATATACGAATGTATAGAGCCCTCGGGCATGAAACCAAAGGCATGTCACTCCTGCGTTATATTTTACAATTCGCAGATATGGATTACATGAGAAGACAAGCAAATAACTACGATAGATACCTTTATCATGTAAGATTCATAAAGAAATCATTAGAAGAAACTTTTGATAGAGTCAGAAGAGGTATCGGCTATAACAATATGTTCTTCAGTAAAAGTGATTTTAATACTAGTGAGTATATTATCCCGGCTGAAGATATCAACACGATAACTAACTTACCCCTAGAAACTAACGATTGGTCTAGTTGGAGAAAGGTAAGACCTCTTAAACTCATATCTCACGATAGCAATGAATACACTATCAATTTTTTGAATGATAAATTTACCTACAATGTGCTTCCACCATCTTACGCAATTATTATGCTCGATGTTATCGCTTTGATATTTAAGTATTGGAGCTGGTATCACACGCAGCGTGCTAATGAAGAAGCACAAGACCTTGCCAGAGATGTACCACAGCAATTATTTTTACACAAATATGTATTATGCGATCTCATCTGGGACAACGCAGATATCTGGCTGCTTAACGTTTTAACCAATTTACAAAAAAATATAGCCGACGGAAATTACGATCCAGCAATGATCCAGCGTGACTCACTGCAAACTGAACAGCAGTATGGCCGTATTCATTTGGGCGTAACAGCTGGACTGGAGTATCTGGTTAAACTATTTACCGATATGAGCCAAACTTATCGTCCCGAAGGTATACTAAACACTCGAGTATTATTCTCGGGTACTATAAGTAATCGTATTAACATATTACTTAATCGTTGGAATATGCCTATATTGGAGCAATATGATTATCTTAGATGGCTTCGTGATAGACAGCTTATAGCTTTTGTTATTCATACTTTCAAGGCTAAAAAGGGATATCCTCCAACTCAAAGACTCTTATATAACTTCACTAAAGACTATCGTAGATTACTAGGTAAACGCCCTTGGCGTTACTGTGTTAGTGTGGCTGTCAAATATGAAATCGAAAACGATATGACAGCATTTTTAGATCAACTATAGGCTCTCGCACAGAGAAGGAGTCGTTAAGACTCCTTCTCTAATATATAGTTTATCGGTTTATTTAATTACGAAGTACTAGTAGCACTAGTCGTACTATCTTCAGATTTCTTCGGTGGAGGTTCTACGAAGAAAGATAAGTTACATGTAAACGTAAATAATTTTTGAAACTGATTATTACCTTTGTGCGCTACACTAGTGTATGATGCACTTAAGATTCTTCCTGCCTGAGTACAGAATATATTGTCTTTACTGTCGTAATGATAAAGTATAGACTGACCAGGTTTGATAAAACGAGGAACTGCCTGCAGCCAAACTAAACCAATGTAATCATATTCAGCAGCCATCATTTCTGATGTTAGTGTGTAGATATTAGTAACATTACCTTTATATTTCGGTACATTGGAATTAGTTTTCATTGACTTAGAACCAGCAAGCTGTACAGTTGTCATGTTGCTAGCATCACGAGTAACAGATCCATCTTTTCCTATAACTACTCCTTTATCCATAGCGTTATTTGGATTGGTAGTCATCATGGTGTTACCCTCATTTTCCTCAGCAGCTATACCAGGTTTCTTAACGTCTACTTTAGACACCGTTAATATCCAAGTATCACTCTCTACGGTAGCGTGGTATGCATCTAGGCCAATATAGTTATCTTCCGGGCCATGAATAATGTGAATGACTCCATCTGTATTTGAATGCGATGGATCCTTATCGAAAGCTGGATATATATAAATCGTATCACCAGTTACGTAATATCCTAATCCAGCTAGATAGATGCCATAGCGATTCTGCAAATAGGTAAACACATCGCTTAGATACTTCATCGGCGGAATAATAACAGATCCATAGACCTGTGGGTTATCTGGTTTATAAATGTTTACTGACTTAAATTCGAACTGATAGCAGATCCACTGCAGAACATGTTCCATATCAACACTGTTTAGAATAGCATTGATACCCTGATGCCTCGCTTTATATACCGATGGCTCTACCAAATAAATAGGATAGAGCATAGTGAGTTCTTGCTCAGCGGGGTTAGTAGGTGGCCTATCGTTATCAGAGTTAAATTGCTCTTTATTGTACATCTGATCCACATCAGCATTATCACTAATGACGTTACCTTTAATGATTATTGGATCTTGCGAATAGTCTGGAATGTTTATACGTATGTTAATGGGAGTCAGAACAATAGCACACTCCAAATCCTGCAGATTGGCTATAATAGTTCTCAACTGTGATACACGTATACGTATTACTGCGGATATTTTATCCATATACGATCTGGTAAAATCTTGATCAATGCTGAGCGACTCTAACATATTGAAAGTTTCTTGGTACTCAGTGTTAGGATTATATAAAACAATTTGTGGAGAATAGACGCAATTATTTCTACTAGAAACAGCTACGTCTATTTCACTTTTTAACATATCGCTAATGTGTATATACATGGCATTACCTTACGCGAATAGCTTAGCCAGCAAATCTTGTAAGCCTTCGGTAAAACTCTTTTTACCTGTACGGTACTCGTGAAGTTTCCTGGCTTTATACATAGCGTTTAAGAATCTTGATACCTTATTGGAATAATTTCTACGTCTTACCATGTCCGGACTATTGTCTTTATAATCGATAGTCTCGAGTAAAGACTGCTGATATTGCTCGGTAATTAGAATAACGTAATCAATATCTTCATCTCTAGCTAAAGCCCATTTCCTTCCACAGCAGGTAAGTTCTATCATGGTGTTGATAGTCAGCACGCCAGGGCCGTAATCCAAATCATCAACAACTTCGTAATAAGGAGAAATACCTGAATCCAAAAAGTAATCAGATACCTTGCCGAACGATTCTGGATAAAATCCCTTAAACGGTTTATTGTTTACTACATCAGCATAAGTAGTATATGTTAGTTTAGATTTAGGAATAACATACGGGTACATACTACTTACACGCTTAGCTACATTTCCCAGTGAATCTGGTTCTTTAGGCTTAGGTTTAAGATCTTCAGCTAAACTATCAGCTAATTCTTTAGGAGATGGCATCATAGCTGTTAGTTCCGGAGCTATACTAAATTTTTTAGCCATACAAATTACCTTATTTAAGTTATGAATGATACATTAGCCAAAATAACGCTTTATCTATCAAGTAGATAGATATCAGGTGCTTATAGAAAGCATCATCGTCATCCCAGCTCTTGTATTCCTTTACTAAATCAACTATAACACTTATACTAATCTCCTGGTTAGTAACAGCTAGATAAACCTGCTGCTCAAAAGGAGACATGTTTTCAGTATCACCTTTATAAAAAGCTGCTGATAACCCGTAGCAAAGATCATCTTCATCCATACTGGGAACTGTATCGGTAATATGTGTAGGATGACTTCTACGATAGAACGGATAATACAGCCAAGGAAGATTACCATCTCTGTCAAGAATAGTATCAGCTGTTGTGATAGAACTAAACTTGCTACGATAGGAAGCTATATAACTCTTAAGAGCTTCGGCATCAGCTCCTGATACTTCAGCATCCTCAGGCCTCTTATGTTCTTTATTCCACAGTTTAGTTAATTCAATATCTGATAGTGTTCCAGGATAAGCTTCACGATACCACTGAATATATCCAGCACAGTAATGACGTGATGCCTCGGATAGATAATCGTCATCTTTGTATCCATGGATAGTGCGCCAGATATGCTCAAGTTCAGCATCCGATCTTATCGGATATGGACCGGTATACCAGTTATGCTTGAAATGAGTATCCGGGAACATCTTATCGGTAAACCAAGCTCGAGATTCATGGAAGAATCTATCTATACGGGCATCGGCTATTTCTCTGGGCAGCTGCTGATAATAGACAGTGGTAGGATCATAGAAGATAGGGTTGCCATTCTTATTTATCAGTGTTTCATCGTAGGTGTTAATTTCACCTTTCACTGAAACGTATTCATGTCCAAGCAGTGCAGTTATATTGGCACCCCAGAAAGAAGAATTAAATCTCTTAATGGTAGTAATCTTTTCTACGTTATCTAAGTTCTTTATCGGGTTATTAGTCAGTATAGCAAATAGAGTTTTCTTATAATTATCTAAACCTACCAGCAGCTGTATTGGTCTAATTTTAGATACAGTATCCATGATACTGACTTTTTTATTCCAGTATTCAACTACATAAGGATCGTAAACATCATCCTTACGCATAAACGAAGAGTATTCGTTAGAGTAAAATCTTTCGATATAATCTTCTATTATCTCTGTACGAATATGCTTCAAATCTTTCTTATAACCGTAGTTGGCTGTAGTTAAGAAAGCTGTGTTACCCGCAACGTATTTGAGTTTATCAAAATAAGCTATAACAGTGCTCTGTCGTCCTAGTCTATCACGATCTTCAGCAGTTATAAACTGCTGAATAGTAAATTTAATTTTGTGATAGCTGTCCTGAGCCATAGATAAAGCTTCTACACTTGAAATGTAAAATAAACCTATACGGTTATTTGTCATTTCGTATAAAAAAATATCACCTATGTGCGGTATAAATCTAGGAAATACAGCGGCTTCTCCAGAAGTTTTTGTTATGTTGCTATCGGCATCGTATTCATAGTTAAACTCACTGGTCATACGTATTTCAAAATTACGTATTTGCGTCCAGGACACATGCACATCGTCTTTAGTGGTTGATGTAAGATCAACTACGTGAGACTGAGTATCGGCCACAGGTCTATTTTGGGAAAAATAAGTAACTGTAATTACTCTTCCTTCAATAAGACCAACGATCTGTGATCGTGTATCCCAATAATTGTCATCAAACGTGGAGTCATCGTTAATAAAAGTATTCTTTACTACACGTTCATCAGTAATGGCGTGCCCGTCAAGTGCAGGTAATTTATCATTGAGTTCAGGTCTAAGACTTACGGGTTTCTCTCGAGATGATGCTATATCGAGTGACCCTTGCATTGGTATAATTGACATGTGGAAGTACCTCGTTACTTATGTTAACGGTTTGTTTCTTTGCAGAAGCTGGATCGGCATACACCCCCGGATAGTAAATTTCCTGAGGAACACCAGTTTCATCTTTTTGTACGTGCACTGTAACATTAGTAGGCGTTTGATCCAATAAAATTGATTGACTATTTACTGTAAAATAATAGATATCTTCAATATATTCGAAAACTTCAGTTAACTTAAATACAGCTGTATCGTCGAACATTACAGTACCGTCTTCAAGTATGACAATTCGGTAGTAAGGAAACGCTATAGATGCAGTATTGTGCTGCTGCCACCGTACAGCTTTAGTATAATACTTACGTACTTGCGGTAATATATTTGACGCACAGGTTTCTGAATTAGTTACTGTACAATCATGGTAAACCAAGCATACTGCAATCATGTAGTAACGCCAATCTTTATGCAAAAATCTATAGCAAATAGATTTTTTAGTATTATCCGGAAGTACAGCAAAATTCTCAAATAAGAAACTATAATACCTTGGCCGAATATTATAAACGTCTTTGTTATACGTAATACAAAGGTGATAGTTCGCAGATAAATCAGCCGCAATAAAACGCAGCTCTAAATTATCCGATACGCTAAAATCAGCATTTTGTTTAAGTTCAATTTCATCTCTGTATAGCCAAACGCAAAGCGGAGCATTTATATCGCAAATATTTGATTTAAGCTCTTTAAGAGCAGCTTTTATAAATGTTCCGAATTCAAAATTCTTATCGAAATCTTCCAGTAAATTTATCTTAGTTTCACGATGTTCATTCTCATCTACCAGCAAATGCATACACACTAAAGGTACATGCCCGCTACGAGATATCTTGGTATCTAACGGTATTTGCCAGTCATCGTACCAAGGAACCGTATATGCAAAATACGGTTTATCGTACATTGTCTTTTCATAATTGCTATAAGCTGGATTATGGCGATACTCAGGTAGTGAATTGTATCTAGCATTCTGTTCTCTTGCTATATATCTATCCGGTAGCAACTGATTGTTAACTACGATAGGGTAAACTATCGCATCAAGAGTAGGTATACCGAACTGAATAGTATATCTAAAGGGGATATTCCAGCCAACTGGAAGTTTATCCTCCATAACGCCTTGAGGCTTATCATCCGAATACTCTAACGTACAAAGCGTTTTAATATCGTAGCAAGGAACTGTAATCTCGTATTCTTCCAATTCACGATGCTTACGAATAGTCCAGGTACCGTTACTATGCCGGTCTATAAATTCAGTAAAAGGTACTTTAGCAGGCTCGCCAAAAGCTCTATCTATTTTCCACATACCGTACAGTATAGTAACTATAGGCTTAGGAACTGGATAGTCGTAGAACAAATCGGTATAATGCCAGATACTACCATTCTCATACCCGTTGAATATTTGCTGCGGAGTTTGAAATGCTAATTCGGCAGATGCCAAATACAACTCGCAATTAAGTTCAATGGTAATGGGACTTACCATTTCTATGATTCTAGTATGATTAGGTTTATCCCAATATATCGGAGCTATTCGATCTTTAAGATGTTTACCAAAACCATATGCTGTAGTGTGATGAAAGGTATAGGTATCCCACTTTTGTGACATAGGGTTAAGTTGTAAATTAACCTCTGCAGTAAATCTAGTTTGGCTAAGATTGGCATTATCATTTTTATCAAATGTAACTGAATGGGTCGACCAATCAGCATTTATATATATTCGATCCTCAATCACGTCATCATAAGCTAACGCTTTAAGAATCCTATGACACAGCTGTTTACACACCGGCATGTATATATGATTTGTTAATTCAGATACTGGTCTAATAAGTGTTGGCATTTGTCACCTCTATAGGAGCGTAAAATTTATGACAGATATTACAAGAGTCGGCTGTTTTAAGAATAAAATTAAATTGGCTGATAAAATTAAGGAATGGAAAAGACCTTTGGCTATAGTAGCTTTGATTCATCATACGGGTGCATCTAAATACCCGTACTATTCTTGGTACAACCACCCATCTACTTCAGATGCTACTCCTGAGGATAATTTTAACGCTATATTGCGTCATTTTACGGCTCATAGGATAGGAAAAACTATTGACTCCAATTCTAAATTACCGCATATTTTTCATGCGGTATGCCGTGCAGGTATGCTGATTACAAACTTATATCGTGACGTAAATAATTGTCACGATCAGCTAGAAAGTACAATGGGTGTCCACGTTCCACTGGGCTGGGATGTTGGCTCTCAAATAACGGCAGAAGAAATTCTCCTAATTTCGAAAGCTGATCAGTGTGCATATTACAACAGCATCAAAGATGCTCCTGCATATATAAGCAGATTATTAGGTAATTTAATTCTCACCGATACTTTGAGAAAAGTTGATCCGGTTAATATATTTACGAGCATCAATCCAGCTGATGAATTAGCTTTGAATATTTGGGCGTATGCAAATGATCTAATTAAAGGGCATTTAATTTCATACGAAAATACCCCTTATGCAGAAGCTGAAGTATTTATTAACAAATACATCGACGGAACCTGCAAACCTAATTCAAATATGTTAACCAACTATCACTAAATAAGAGGTTGTTTGTCATGGAACAAATTTCTGAACGTTTTACTGCTTGGCAACAAGATGTGCTAAGTCAAAATAAATGCAGCAAGATGTGTAAAAAATGTATAAGCTGCGGTAGAGCTATATCAGTTACCGCAGCTCCAGTATGCGACGTTTGCGCAGAAAAAATTATGAATACCGAAGATAAAAGCAGTACTACCATTACAATCACAAAAAAGGCTATTTAGCATGAATAAATCACTAATACGAAATTGGAGAATATGTAGCCCTAAACTCTGGTACTTAGACGATGTTCGTAAGCACCCAGAATTGGTAGTGCTCGATGGCAGTGTTATTCCTCTGAAAGATGCAGGAGACCTTCCGATCTATTATCCAGGAACTAAGCTACTCAATGACAAAGTAAGTAAGTTTACTTCACATGGATTTGAGAATAACGATATAATTTTATCGGTTAGTAAATTTTGGGGATTGTACGCTGCTTCAGCTCTATGCGATGAGGAACTCTCTATTGACAATATCGCTAAAGCTGCCAATCAGTGGCTCACTGGAACTAACGATACTCACAGTACCGATACTGTAACCATTACTTTTAAGCATGATCCACAAGTAATTACCGAATATTGGATCATTCCTGCTTTTGGAACCAGTGAAAGTATTTTGGAAAAACGTCCCGCTCCTAAAAAGTGGAAACTTCTAGGCAGTAATGATAAAGAAAACTGGGTTATCATCAACGAGCATAGAGAACGTATCAATCACTGGGAACCAGCTTCTGGAAGATCTTTCAAAGTTAAAAATGATACAGCCTACAAATACATTCGGCTTACTATTACGGAATGGCACGCAACCAGTAAGATACTTTACACTGGGCTAAGAAGACTGTGGATTTTTGGTCGTCCAGCTGATTCATTTATTTTACCCAATATACAAAGTCCTAGCGAGGAATTCGTGTACGTTGTTCCTCGTTATACTAGTTAAGGAGATATCTAACTATGTCTACAGAAAATTTATCCGTCGCTATAGCTTCTCTGCAAGAAGCACAGCAAGTACTTGAAGAAGAACATAAACACATTGAAGAGCACAATATCGACGTCGAAGCTCACCCTGACATTCGTGAACTTATTGATAAGATTTTTGACGGCGAAGCTGTTTATTCCAACTCACAAATCCGTGCTATCATTCACGATTTACTAGATCAGCATTCAGCTATTAATTTTAAGGCAGCTCACACTGGTTGGGATGAGTATAATACTGCTCTCGAAAATCGTCTAGCTACTATTGAAGATAAGCTTACTGAACTCGATAACGTAGTTCGTGGGCAAGAGGAAGCTAAGACTGATCTTAATGCACAGCTTGCTGCCATTGAAGCACGCTACGCCAATATCCTTGATCGACTCCAGGGCGCTATGCAGCAAGCACAGCTAGCTGGGGATACCGATCTGGCGAACAGTTATCGTGACACTATCGCTAAGGAGCTGGACAACAAAGCTAAGGAATTACTCGATTGTATGCGTGCTTGGCAGACTGAGCATAGCTAATAGGAGATTAGTATGCTTTGGTTAGCTGTAGCTCTTAATGATCCAGATAAATCATTGGTATCCCGAGTAATTCACGCCTGTACTAAATCAGCAGCTTATCATTGTGAGTTAATTTTCACCGATGGTAAGTCGCTAATAGTAACACCTAGATATATTGGCACGGGAATTAAATCGTACAATTTTTATAATTGGACTCTTGTGCCTATTCCTGGTATCGATAATGTATCTGAAGCAGACATTCGGCAAAAATGCGAAGATATCTTAGCAGCTAAACCTAAATACGATTGGTTAGGTGCGATTTCTGGGTTCTTTGGATCGAAAAAAGAAGATTCATCCAAATGGTTTTGTAGTGAGCTTATTGCTTATTTGCTTAAGCCGTATATACCTACGTTAGATACAAACAAATGGATGACGCCAGATAGACTTTGGAAACTTGTCTCCGAACGAATAGATAATATTTACTACTACTATCTAAATAGATAAAGTAAACAGCTACTACACCGTAAGGTGTAGTAGCTTACTTAAGATTCTATACAATTAAATACTTTATTTGGCTAATCTAAATACTGAAATATTAACATCCTGGTTTCTGCCAGCAGTATTCAGTAAACAAATTAAATCGTCATCGGTATCATCGGCCTCAGGACACTTTGTAGTTAACTTAAAGATACAACGATCTTTATAGATAATACGTGTCTGCTGGCAGCCTTTATCACTGCCGTCACAATTCTGATGCTGCACCATACAAAGCGCTCCGGTTGGAGCTTTTGCATAAGCTACAGTGTAAGTATCGCCGTCAGACGAATCTGCGATACCGTCAGAATCAAATGTCCAGCCGCAAAGCTTCAGAAAACCTACCAGTGCATCAAAATCATTGGTGTACTTAAAACCGTCCCACAGATAAACACGCTGCAGATCTGAAGCAATATCCCAGCTAATGAGGCGTGAACCATCTTCGGCGAATAAGGATGACCTTGACTCAGACGAAAGAAGCTTATATCTAACGTTGCCTTCTGCGTCATTGATATAAATTGCTGAGCCATCATCGTCAGTATAACTATCGGCAATGTGAAACATCTTGTTCGTGAAGGCTCTCATGATCAGCTTGCCGAACCTATCTAGCATTTCCTAAAACTCCCGTATCATTTTAGCTTAATTCGATTCTCGTCACTGCCGTATTGCGTTACGCTATACATGGTAGCGAGATATCTCCCATAATCAGTACCGTTATCGTTACTATAGTAATAACATGCGCTATCTACTAATTTATTGTACGCCTTAACATATTCAAATTGTTTTTTAATATACTCCTTAAAGATAACCGTTGCAATGCGATGCTGTATAGTAAGCACCACAAAAGCACCATCATCATTTGTTACATCAAGATTTTTAGCTTTAACGTAAAGAGGATCTGCTGCTAAATTAGCAGGTTCAGGTCTCTCGACTGAATAAAAACGACTAGTAGGTTCAGGATATCTTAAATTATCAAATATCGCTAAATCCCTTGCATCAAGAGCATAATTAACTCCATTATACTTTACAGTAATAGTTGGATCAAATGCATCTGAGGGAAGACCGTTTCTAACTAAGTCGGAAGCTATATCCGGAGGAGTAGGTACTGATTTATTTTTCATATTTCAAATTCCTATGCATTAAGACTGGAGAATTGATTTAATCCAATCGGTAGTTACGTTAGAGAAATTAGCATCTGTAGCATCAGCTGTCCTATTAGAAATAGTGGCCACATCTGCCAATGCAGCTTTATCTGAATTAAGAGCACGTGTAGCTATATCAGCAGCATCTGCATTAGAAGCACGTACTGCATGATCTGTATCGGTAGCTCTTACTGCTAGATCAGCTTTGTAGGCATGATTGGCATTGGTAGCTAGATCCGCTTTATCTGCATTAGCTGCACGTACTGCATTAGTGGCTACATCTGCCATAGCTGCGGTCTGTGCTCTAGTAGCATTGTTAGCAGTAGTAGCATTAGTTGCTGTATCAGCAAGTGTGGCCTTAGCAGCTAAGGTAGCATTATCTGCGTTTGCTGCTTTATCAGCATTAAGTGCTCTGGTAGCTAAATCAGCTTTAGTTGCTTTATCAGCTAATACAGCTTTGGGAGCTTTAGTATCCAGCGTACCAGAAATATGTCCTGCAGACAAAGTACCTTTAATGTTGACATTGTTTGCGAATGCTGCGTTGCCGTTCTCATCCATGAGAACAGTAGAATATGTTACTTTGTTGGTACCGTTATTTACTGTAGTATCGTCAGTGTAGTTAAGAATATACTTCTGATTATAAACGCCACCGGTGTAATAGCCATTAGTAGACTTAAGCTTATACAGCATTGTGTAACCAGCTGGTGCTGTTGAATTTATGATAACAGTACCTTTGTTACCGTCAATGTAAGTTTTCGACTGAACATCGCTATTTAACGGAGAAACAAATGAATAAGTACCACTTTGCATGCCAGTAATGTTTTCGGTAGCGGTAGTTAATTCGGTATGAATAGCGTTGCTATCTGCAAGCCTATCATCTTTCTCATTTTCGATAGCAGTTGTTAAATCGTTATCTAGCTGATCAATGGTACTGTTAGTTTCAGCATAATGATCGGCTTCTCTTTCATCAAGAGTAGTTATAGATCTACGTAATGAAGGGTGTGCATCTGCCGCAAGATTGTGTGCAGTTAAATCTTGAGGGGTATTTTCGTATAAAGCAAATAAAGTATCACATTTGGCAGTTAGTTGCCTAATTTTCTCCATGATATTTTCATGGTCTAGGAACTCTTGCTCCCTAGTGGCCTCGGTATCCATATCGGCAAACCTCTTATAGGTTGACTGTACTATTTGATAGCAAACCCAACTACCGTAAATCTTAGGCAACAAAAAAAAATAAGCAGCACCCGTAAAGAGCGCTGCTTGGCTTAAATCAAATTAAGTATAACCAGATTAGCGGCGGATGTTCATAACCACCCGCTCAATCTGACTAGACTTAAACGATTTTAACACTGCCTCGTAGTCATGCGGAAATAAATGCGCCAGTCTGAAAAATACCGGAAGAGCCTCTGGCTGACAGATGATTTCATCTGCCCAAGGGCCGTTGCTGACTGCTTCAAAGAGGTCGTCTGACCACTTTTTAATCGTCAGAGTAATGGAACAGTCGAGAGGACTAGTCTCCTCAACGTTTCTTGCGAGACGAAGAGCGAACTGGTACTCGCCGTCTGACAGAATGTATTCGCACTTGTGAAGGTCGCGATAATACTCACGCCAAGCACGAGTAGAAGTGACACGTGCAGAGTCAGAAACAACCGGCTCATCCTTGAAGAAGCCGTGCGCCTCTTCGTTACGGCGGGCCTCGGCCTCGTCGATTTTAACTTTATTTTTATCCATATTTTTTTTCCTTCTAGAAAAACATATCCACACTAGATTTTACTCTAGCATCCACTTTAATTATATATACTTATTTTTCGGATGATAGTTTCTCATATGGCGGATTTTCAAAATCATCATAAAGTTGATCTAAATCATCAGGTAGGAAATTCAAACAATCCAATATATGTGCTTCTTTATCAACTAATGTAAACGACAAGCTATCATCAGCTGTTTGCACTATAAGAAACTTATTACCTTTTAACTGTTGAATTAACGACTTAAAGTAAATTTCTATTAACTGCTTATTCGAGTATACTAATGTCTTTACCGGATCGATATCTCCTAAAGGTCTAGCTGTAGCTAACGACCACGGTTCATCCTCAGTACCTTTAACACAATTAAAATCAGTTTGCTGTTGATAACGCAGCGCATCATCAGCTGTTTCGATATCATCTGAAACAATAGCAAGTGCAGAATAACCAGTGTGTATAACTCTATCCACTAGCTTGCCCTCGTTATAGAGTTCTACGTAGCCAATGTCATGCTCGAGCATAACACATTTTTTAGATTCAATGATAGATTGTCTCAGTACCTTAAAACTTAAGCATGACGTCATAAACAAAGGTCTGGAGTTATCATCCAGATCAAATGTACTAACAATTCCTTCCCACTCTCCGGTAGCCTGTATTTCCTTTAACGCATTACAAGCATCTACTATTTTTGTGAAGGGTACCCTAAAAATCCACATACCTTTTATCATGTGAATTAACTCCAAAATAAAAAATAAATAGCCCACAACGTACACGTGGGCTAACCTTAACAAATTACCGGTCTAATTTAATTATTCCAACCGAGTACGGTCGCTACTGCTGACCGCCAGCTTGCAGGAACAACTAACGCCAATTTCTTCCGACTATCGTCGGCATCAACAAGAACCATCTTACCGGTCTCGTCATAATCGTCGTTAAGCTGCACGGCATTTACCCAACCACGATAATTGTGACGAATCTCGCCCTCTAAATAGAATAAATCTACCCAGAACTTATCGGCTAAAACAGCATAATCGCAATCGTCAGATTCATCCTTCGAATCGAGATTGACTAATCTGTCCAACTGGGTAGTAGTTCTAATTACACTGATGTCAGTCAGAATTCTAGCTGACTTTTTAGTTTTTCTAACCATTTATTTCTCCTAAATAAACGTGATGTCGTTATCACGCAGTAAATGATCAACTGCTGCATATTCATTAGCAGTTGCACTGATAAGCTTCAGCATTTTCTGAAGCTGTTCCCAAGTCATAAAAGTTTTAACGTGCCTTAGTCTCGCCGGCGTTCTAATTCCGGCATAAAACATTAATTCTCTAGTGCCCTGCTGATGCTCTAGCACTAGCCTAGCTATCTCCAGCACGGGGCGTTTCGGCAAAGCCCGAACAACCAACGAAAACCGTTCAACCGAACGATATTCTTTATTTTCCATATACTCTCCCTGACTTACTAACAACGTAAGTCAACCAAGTAATATATAAATGATTCACTAATGAATTCTATAGCTAATTTATTATATACAGTCAAAATAATCTAGTTATTCTAAAGTAGGAGTTGATTATGGGACTTTTAGCAACAGGTAATAGTCAGAACGCTAACCTCTGGTATATCAATACCGGTACTCTGTTTGACATGGCCACTGGTAAATTCAGGGCTGGTGTTAATGGTTCTTGGGTACTTGATGGCGGGCTGTCTAATTGTCTTGGCATCACTGGCAGAGCACAGACCTACAAGTCTGGTTTAGCTGGCAGTCTTATCGCCAGAGCTATGAACGTTCATCCGGAAGCAGTAGCTCTGATCTGGGACACTGAGAACACTGTAGCTTCAGGTGCAGCACGCTATGATGATTTTGTTCCAGTAGATAAGCCGGTAAGCAATCGCATTGAATTCTGTAACGCAACCAGCATGAACTTAACTGAGTTCTATGACAGGTTCAAAAAAATGGTTGAGGAGAAACTTACACATAGAAAAGACTATATTGTCGAATCTCCTTTTCTTGACCTGAACACTGGCAAACCAATTAAGGTATGGGTACCTACATTTGTGCTGGTAGATAGTTTCAGTAAAGCTAATGCTTCACAGAATTCTAACGTATTCGAAGCTAACGATATTGATTCTAACGGTATGAACACACTATATCTGAAAGACGGTATGGTCAAAACTCGTATCATGCAGGATCTTCCTACTCGTGCTGCGAGGGCAGGTATCTATGTAATTATGACTGCTCATGTTGGTGATAAAATCGATCTTGATCCGTATGCGCCTACTCCTAAGCAGATGCAGTATATGAAAGGTAGTGATCGCATGAAGAATGTTGGTAGTGGGTTTGAGTTCCTTACCACTGGGTTAGTTCAGACATTAAAAGCTGAATGCCTTCAGGATAGTAATAAAAAATGTCTTTACCCAGATCAATACAGTACTGCTCGTGATGTTAACTTAGTAACGACTATAGCTGTGAGAGGTAAAAACAACAGTTCTGGTAGTGACGTGCCGTATGTACTTTCGCAAAATCAAGGACTGCTCAACACAGTAACTAACTTTCATTTTCTGCGTAATAATAAAAACTACGGGCTAGACGTAGAAGGTAACAATCAGAAATTTGCATCTAAGCTTTTACCGGATATAAAGTTTACTCGTAATACTCTTAGAGAAGTATCAGGAGGGTCATACAGAGTACGTAGAGCTATCGAACTAACAGCTCAGCTATGCTTCATACAAAACATGTGGAGTACTTTCCGTATGCCTGAATGCATACGTATGCCGATAGAACGGTTTGCTGAACTTATGACCCATAATGAAAAATGTGGAGTAGACCGAGTATTGGAATCTACTGGTGTGTGGAGTACTTCCAAACAAGACAGAGAACGCTTAACCATTCTTGATGTATTAAACATTCTTAGCGCTAAAAAATAAAAACAAGGTACACGGCCTTAACGGTCCGTGTACCACATTTTCTATTTTGTAGTTTCTTTTGTTTGATTAAGTCTATCTATTTCGTTCTCGTAATACTCTACTGTATGTGCCAACTCGTTACTGTAATTTCTCAATAGTAACAAATTAGTTTGAATTTTCTTAAAGTTTTCTTTAGACGAAATACTTACGTTGGGATTTAACTGTTCAAAGACCGGTTTAGATGGCCGTGCTATCTTAACCGGTACTGAAACTACATATTTAACATCAACCGTCGTTGGACAAGTTGTTGAACAGCTACTCAATAGCAGAGAACTGCTTATTGATAAAACCAATACCCAACTTATTTGTAGCGTTTGATATAGGTGCATCGCTCACCTCCGCTTTCTTAACAGCAGATGAATCCTCATCATCCTTAGCTGTCATAATCGTGTTAATTTCATTGTAACCTTGCCGAATAGTTTCCATATCAGCATAACATTTTCTCAGCTCGCCATTAACTTTAGCAGTCCTGTCTTCTTCATCAGAAATAGCCACCTGAAGAGTTGCGATCGATCCGTTGCACGTCTTAAGCGTAGCCTTAGTCTGGCCAAGGGTGGTCTCCAGCTCACTGATCTGGCTATTCTTATCCTTGATCACAAAAGCCTGAGAAACAACCAACATAGCTATCAGTACCCAAATAATCATATTGGTATGCTTCATAATAAATGCAACAACATTAGCCATAGTAAACTCCTAAGTTAGTTATAGCTTCAAGTCCTGCCATATCAAGGCAGGACTTGAAGTGTTAATATCGTACAGAAATATCTTGTGTGTGTCCGTTAGCATCTATGATAGCAAGTTGATCCACTATCATAAATGCTTGCTGCTTAATTAAGCCAATATCATAATCATAAATTCCTTCCCAACCATCATACTCGTTCAATAACTCCTCAAGATTATCTATCACATCTTTTTCAGTGATACTACGAAAAGGAGTAAAATGTTCTAATATAACGCCTATTGTTGGAATAATATATTCCTCATTTTGTAAATATACCGTAGTCTTTTCGTCAACGGCGGCATAATCGAATCTAATATCTGACAATAAATTACGATAAATGCCAGATCTGTAATAATAATCACCCATGGACGATAACCAAATATTATCGCCCATGTACTTAAAACAAGTGTACTCTCTGTTATTGTCAAACCCGCAAATTCTATTAACCGCAACTCCCTTACTAATTTCAAGCAAAGTTTCTTTGCAGATTTTCTCGTTAAAAGCTACTCTAAATTCATACAGAGCTTGAGGAAGCCAACGGTGCATTACTTCGCACATCCTTAACAAACCCTCCTGCCTTAGCTGCGTTATATAAAGCTAGCCGTACATTATCGCCATATACTGTTACGATATCATCCATTACTGTATCCACCTCAGCTTGAACACCAGTACCGACTATCTGTAGTCTCGGATCAAAATCAAACGCTTGAAAGAAATCCAAAATAAGTGCACGTGGATTAGTAATTTGGTCTAATCGATCCACCGATCTTAAACGCGGGCAAAATACATCAACTAATAATTCAGTAGTATACCCAAAGCAAACACTACGAATTGCGTTAAACGTAACATAATTATCTTCAGTTACCTTAGCTGCTGCTGATCCGATTATGCCTGTTTCGTAAAACTCTTTATTGCATAAATCTACTTCATAAAGGTTTCCGCCAGAACTGATATAGTGCCGATAATCGATTCGACGGTACAGCCAAATCATTCTATCCGTATCATACCCAAAGATAGCAGGCTCCAGTAAACCTGGATACCATTTATACGCTTCCATCAAAGCATCACTGAAACACTCCAGCAGCCTGTGCTGTAAAATATCGTAAGTATCTTGAAGCACAGGCCCTGCAATAGCCGAAAGAGCATCTCTAGCAGCTTCGGCTTTAACCTTTTCATCATCTGAAGTTAAATTGGTAAATGTTTTAAGCATTTTACACAAACTCCTAATCAATTAAAGTCAAAATAGTAATATATAAATATATCTCAGCTGGAGAAACTCTCTAAATCGGTGATGTTATGACAAACCTAAGCGTATCTAAACTTTGCACGCATGATGATAGCCATATTCATCTGTAGTAGCAGCTTGGCCCATATACTCTTGTAGAAGCTGATCTGCGTAAGGATCATTATAATCTTGCTTCCACACAATTTCTTTAACCCCACAGCCAATCAGCAATTTCGTACAAGTAGTACAAGGTCTGGTAGTACAGTAAACCGTTGCATTAGCTAATGACTCACCTAAATAAACTACCAGATTCTGCTCAGCATGAATAGCTTTGCACAATTCCAACTGCTGGCCAGAAGGTATCTTCTTAATAGTACGGATACAAGTATCTTTAGTGCAGTGGCTCATACCCATAGGAGCGCCATTGTAGCCAGTTCCCAGAATACGGTGATTAGGATCGACTGCTACTGCGCCAACATGACGCCTAATGCAAGTGGAACGAGTTGCTACTTCTTCAGCGATACGCATAAAGTATACTACCCAAGGTATACGATCATCCATTTTGTTATATCCTTAATTTATAGAGGTTGCTATGTCAGACTATACAAATTCAGCTGACAGTAAAGTAACTGGATTTGGCGTGATAACTACAGCCAGATACGAAGGATTTACCGAGCGTATACTATCGGAATTCGAACGTATCTTAAACAAGTTATCAGATTCAGATAAAGCCCATACTGTTACTGACTTTTATACTAAATTATACAAACATCTTCAAAATCCAGCTGGGCATGACATCAGCTGGATAAATTACAAGAAAGATCTTATTAGCCAATTATATCGTATCTACCGTGAACTGCACTATACCGGTTCATCTAAAGATATGATTAAGAGTACTATCAAGAATATAGAGATTGGTACTGACAAAGATGTTTCCGCTGGTATATCTGATACCAAAGGTATGAACGTTGTACAGTGGAAGCCTATCTTTGATAAACATCTTGAATCTATGGCTGCGCATTATCGTATCTATCAAACTCTTAATCCCGATAATGCCTTCAGAGCAAGGCCAGCCTATTATCTTTCATTAGATCAGCGTTATTTCGATGGCAATCCGGCCAATGAGCAATATACTACTCCACCGATAGCTTGGCATAACGACGAGTATACTCTTGAAATTAGATGTAAATTACTTAGTACGGATAAAGAAATACTTCGTATCGAAAGCGGTGATAATACTCTAACGATTAAACAGGAAGACTATACTTTTGTTTTCTATCTTAACGATACTAAGATAACTAAATTAGATACTAATGAAATACTTAAAAAAGATCATATCGTTATTAGCTATACCCGTAGAGAAACTATTTTCGCTGCTAATCTTGACGTTACTATCGCTAAGTTACCTGCTCTTGATAATGCTAAGCTAACTATAACTGATAGTATAAATCCGGATGGAGTATATCAGTTAACTTACTATCCAGCAGCTGCTAATGACACTGAGATAAGATTTTTACTGAACTAAGGAGTTTTAGCTATGTCGAATAAACAGCATAGTTTTGATGGATCTGAATTAACCGGGTCCATGTCAGGCTTTACCGAGTATAGTACTCAAGGTCTGACTTATAATAGTACACCGAGACCAGTAATAACTCCAGAGGATATCAACAAACGGATATCTGAGTTAAGAAGATTTCTCTCTATACCAGAAATTGATCAAGCTATAAAAACACTAAGTGAACACTTAGCTGATACTAACAACCCGCACCATACTGAGTTAAGCCAGTTTACTGAACAGGTTATTGATGTTCTGTATAATTACTACAAAGAGAATGGCGGAACCGGCAGCCGTGGATTTTACGCCAACTCTTTATTTAGAGTATTACATTTAGCTTCTTTAGCTGAGATGGAAGCTGGCACAGATGAACTGGCAGTACTGTCGATAGCCGGTGTACGTAGTTTACTGCACAAGCATGAAGTTAACCCTGATGCTCACGCTGAGCTGATAGAAAAGATACTACCCGGAAAACCAATGATAGATAAGCCTATCAGTGCTATACTGGCTTCTACCGGAGTACCCTTAAACTTCTGTACAGCAACAGGAGACATACCTTACACCTATGTCGACGTTGACGGTATTGTTAAGGTAGCTGACAAATATAACCCTCTTCCCAGAGATTATACTTATCGTGAACCGCTTATTGCTTGTTTCGGTAAAAGAACCAACGAAGTAAATAATTCCACCGATTTCAGTAAACTTACACTTAATAAAGTTAAGCTAGGCAGTAAAGTAACTAGTCCGATGAATGGCATGGAAGCTACTGCTGTTAAAACCGAATTAGAGGTTACAGACAATATCCACGAACTAGTATATCCTTCGCTTACTCTGCCAGTTAAAGAGGATAAAACTTTCTCTATATATGCTAAAGCTGGTGAATGCCAGTACTTCATGATTTCATATACTGATTTAACTGGCAGTTCTATCGTAGTCAGGGCTATCTTCGATTTACTTAACGGCGAAGTATTTTTGATGAATCCTTTAGACCGTTATCGTGCTGAGATAACTAAATTAGCTAATGGCTGGTATAGATGCTCTCTTAGTATGTATCATGAGTACGGCCAAATAGAAGACTTACATCTAACTTTCTTCAAGAAAAAAGATCCTAGACTTCAAAATTTTGCTTACCGTGGTGCTGCTGAAGTAGCCGGTTATCTTTGGGGTATGCAATATGAAAATGGCAATAACCCTTCTCCGTATATACCTACAACCGACGGTGCAGTAACTCGTTACCCGGTACAAATCAAACTTCCAGTATACGTTGGTAATGTAGCATTTACCGATACCAGTGCCTTAACTTACAGTATCTGTTTCCGTAACAGCAGAGACTGTGCAAGTAACTCAACTCGTCCGTTACTTTGTGGATATACTACTGATAAAGATGGAAATTATCAGGATGCTCTCGATATAGTTCATCGTTCTCTCGGAACTGTCGAAGTTAACCGTTGGGCTACTTTAAGCGTACAGGATATTTCTACTACTACTATGTCGTATTACTATCTACACAAGAAACAAACTGATAGATATCAGCATATCGTTAACGGTATAGATATTAAGAATATCGTAGTAGCATACAACAAAGATACTGATACTAACCCTATCCCTGAGTATCTTAATAAAGAAAATACACTCTTTATCGGCTGCGATAGATACGGCAGATATGCTGAAACTTATTTCCATAGCCTCATTGTCTATCCGGTTAATGTTACGGAAGATCAGTGTTTATTCTTAAATGGAGTAGAAATCTATGAGTAGTAACAAACATTTTCTACGAGTAACTAATAACTGGACTAAGATAGCTGAGCCAGATGATAAAAATAATTATTTCGCTAATGTAAGCGGTACTAGTATACAATGCGTATTTAGTGACAATGCTATCGAAGATACTACAACTATAAATACAAACGAGGCACATCCTTTTACTGTAGGCGGTACTATCTCTCAATTATGCACCTATGGGAAAAAATACGTATATGCTCGTGCATTAGGATTAAGCGAAACTGAACAAGCAGCTATCGTACTCGATGCTGAGCGTATGCCAGTTGACGACGTAGCTAATATCCAGGAAGAAGTACAAACTATTGCCGTTGAGTTGATGAAACTCACTAAACGAGTAAGTACTAACCGGCTGGATAATATCGATCACGCTATCGACTACGAATTATTTATTCGTCAGTTCATCGATAGTACTGCTGCACACCATTTACAGTTTACCGCACTGCATAAACATATCGCTACTATTTGGGAAGAATTATTCCTGGCTGAAAAATATATTCAGCAGCATCGTAATGATTATGCATCGCTTAAAGATGTTGTTGATCACATCAAGACTAATGGAACTGGCGGTAGCAGTGCTGATTCGGAAGAAGTACAAAAATTAAGAGATGAAGTAGCTAACGTTGTTCTTAGTGTAACAGATTGTACTAATTTAGTCGATAATCTTAAGAAACAAGTACAGGCCAATACTGACAATATTACTGATATCAATACAGATGAATTGCCTCCTATCAAGACTACAATAAACAAGCTATCAGACAATTTAGCTGCTCTTAATAATGCATTCGTACAATTAACTACTAACCACACCGTAGCAGAAATAAACGATATCTTTAACGATCTCGTCGTGGGCGTACCTTCCGAGTCTATCGGAACAGTTACTGCTATACGTAATTTCATTATTGATATTATCAATAGCAAAACTGCTCTATCCGCTATTGATGAGGATACTTCTGTCCTTACTAATAAGGATACTATTATTCTCGATGGCGATGATAAGCAAGTTATTGATGCTATTAGCGCTTAATTGCCTAACGGCTACCAGCTCCCGTTATGGGAGCTGGTAGCTTTTTATATATTAGACGTGAAGAGTATCGATGATGCGGTTAACGCTTATCGTCAAGTTATGATCGAGACGTGATACGTCGTTGATCACAACGGAATAGTGATCAAATAGTACTGCCCATGCTCTCGCTGCCTTAGACAGAATATCTAACTGTGATCTGGAAACATTAACATCAACTTCTTTACGTTTAATAACGTCGCAAATCTCAGTAACTATCTCTTCAGTTTCCTCAAGCCGGCTATGAATAGAGGACACTCCCTGAAGATAACGGTTACCTTTATCCGAAACCAGCTCAATAGTATCCTGAAACTCTTTCATGTTCTTAAATTGGGTCTGAAAAAGAACCTCATCATCCTTGGAGTTATCGCTAAAATTCTTAGAAGTTAAATCAAACGCTCTATCAGTATCGTACCTGTTAAGAAAATCAGATCTGAGGTCATCTACAACAGCATTAAACCTAGAGTTATCAGAGTGTAAATTAGTTAAGATGCCATCTGCTGCGGCTAAAATGTTTTTAGATTTCTCTTCCATGTCAAGAGTATCGAGACATGCAAAACTATCTAAAGTAGTTTTAGGATACGGTGTTATCATACCCTGTGGAGTAACTATACGAACGCTGCTTACATCGCCATACGGCAATCTATAGATACGTTTAACTCTAAACTCAGATGCATCGCATAAGAAATTGAGTTCGCTACGTTTGAAATCTCTCCAGCCATCAAACAGTGCTGTTTTGAATAATGCAGTAATGTGACTGATAACTGCATGTACTGCATCAATAGCACCGGAGATGAAACTAGTGAACCCTTCGGTTCCAGCCATAGCAAACTTACTTCCTCTAGCGTATCTAAAATTACCAGATAGTAAGTTTATATCGTGTTGCAATAAGTCATTAAAGACTAAGTAATTACTGTGATTAACTTCTTCGTTAAATGACTCTAAAGCTTCTCTCGATAGATCAGTGGCATCAGAATTACTCTCAGTCCATTCAGGAGATGATTCATTCGGAACATATATCGTATCAGAACTAGTGCCTTCCGATGCATAAGTATTGCGATGCTCATCAGCAACATTTTGGCCATTAACGTTAATGTTAACATCTACATGGCGTTCTTTGATCACGGGTCTAGGTGCTACGGGATTGGTGTTATCTCCACCAGGCTCTTTATGAGGTTCCGGTATTTGTTCAGCAATACTAGGTGATTCGTCAGGCTCACCATTTTCTTTATGAAATCTCCAGCTACGCATTTATAACTCCATATACAAAAAAAATTCTATAAAATATCGGCTATAGCTAAATAAAACTAGATAAGGCAGTCTTAGCATATGCTAAGACTGCCTGCAAATAATAGACTTAATGTATTTTCAATTACAGGAAATCGTAAGAGAAATTATCAGATCCAATATCAAAAGACTCGTTACCAGCACCGGTAGAAGCTGCCTGATTAACAGCTTTAGCAGCGGAATCAAGTAATGAGTTTACGCTCTGAGCTTGCTTCTGTAAACTGGAAATGAACTTCTGAACCTGCTGGAGCATCTTGGAAACCATGCTTCCAAGTTTAGCGCCAGCCTTAGAGCCGCCTCCAATACTATCAGCCGCAGCTTTAATTTTTGCAGCAACGCCTTCGAGTTGCTTAGCGTTAGCATCAAACCCGGAAGACATACCATCAGTAAGCTGCATAAGTTTAGTAGCACGTCTAACGACATCGCCAGCCTCTAGGCGAACACTCTTTCCTTTAGCCTCTTTCTTATCAGCAGCATCGGATGCTCTCTTACTGCCAAGTAGATGTTTGATACCAGCAAGTACACCCATCTTAAGGAGACCATTGTTCCCGAAATAATCGCTATTAAATCTTTCAACGTTACCAAAAATCTTCTCAGCAGCATCCCTTAGCTCGCCGTAATTCTTATCAGCGAACTTATCTGTACCGGTAGAGGGTCCCAGCTTAGCAGCTGACGCGATCTGCCCAGCAAAAGAAGTCATGGGTCCGAAAACCTCGCCGACCTTAGACTGAACAGTACGCATATCATTTACCCACTTCATAAGAGGGCCGTCGCCGCCAAACATACTACCGTCCAATACGGAAGCCGCAGCTCCAGATACCACGATCTTAGTCTTAGGGTTAAAGCTCTTAAGTTTAGCCAATGCCTTCTGAAGAGCATTCTTATTAAATCCAAAAAGCGACTTAAGTTTATTCCAAATGCCCGATGCAGTGTTCTTAATCCAGTTCCAAATCTTAGCGATAAGAGCCTTGAACCTAGCCCAAAGACCCTCGCCCTCATCCTCCATAGCAGCTATAAATGCCTGACTGTAGTTACTATAACTGCTGCCAGATACATCCATAGACTCACAAGAGGGGAACTGCATACCGCAGACACGATTAAGTTCGCCGTGACGATTATAGAGACTTACAAAAGTACGATCGATACCGAACTGCTTAACATGATAGTACATTGTAGTCATTTTGGAGAGCATCTGGTTAGCGACTTCGTTCTCTTTAGACTCAACCTCGCCATCAGCTACTTCACCAGCGGTCTCAGCAGTCTCCTCAGCAGCTTCAGTCTCATTAGCGGGAACATCAACATTGTTGGTGATCTCAACATCGCCGTCAAGATATGCTTCCATACCCGAAAATAGTGCACTTATAGACATATATATATATACCTCTTAAATAGAGTAATTCGATTTAGTTAACGGTTACTCAGTGTAGAAATTACATTAACTTGCAAGAAGTCATATGATAGATTACATATGTTACGTTAACTACTTAACGTAGAGTAACAAATACACTAGGCAACGTCTACTGATACCCAGTATACTAATCTTCTATATAATACTCAAAATAGAGTTCGCTTAATGGCTAACTCTAATATACGCATTAGCTCTTGGCTTTAAGATTGGCAGCCTTCGCTAACGCGCCTTTGACCAACTTCATTGAATTAGTAAGTGTCTTTTGAAGTTTTTCAATATCGGATGCTATAAAATTAACACCGGAAATAATTTTAGTGCAAGCTTTACCAGTAAGTAAAAAACGATACTGCTTACTTAGGGGAATTCCATGAGCAATCATTTCAACGCTAGAAGCTTCTTCACTAATATCATCAGATATATACCCTAACTGGTCAAACAGTCTACTCGCTGCTGTACTAAATTGCGAAGCTCGATTAATCAGATCGCTTACTCTTAACTGAATACTTCTGGATTTATCTCTAGCCGTTTTACCGAAATCAGCCTGTACTTTTTTTGATATTACTTTGTACTCATCTATAGCTTTATTAGTATCAATTACTGTTTTGTAAATATTTTCAGCAGTACTATCTGAAATAGGTGAGTATGGTATCTCATATGGCGTATTTATCTGTGACGTTGCAATCGATTCAGTTGCATAATGAGCGAGTTTATTGATAAGCCTGGCAATAACAGCTGTCTTTTGTTTAAGTTGCGCCATAGCAGACATCATAGTTTTAACGTAAGTAGCATCTGCCAAAACTCTAGCAGCTGTTCCAGAGCAAGATACCAATTCATTAGTGCCCCGTGCTGCCTTTAACTCTTTTATAGCTTGCGTAATAGCTGCTCCAATGTCTTTAGCATCTTCCTGGCGAAAAGCATTTTTAACACGATCCACAATTTTGGAAGCAGAAGACTTAATTCCAGCCCAAATACCGAACTGCCCATCCTCCATAGCGGCTATAAACTTCGAAGAAAGATAAGAATAGTCGCCGTTTTCAAAGTACATATCTTCACACGACGGAAACTGTGTGTTGCAAAAATGATTAAGCTCGCCATGCTGATTATAAAGATCTACAAAGGTGTGATCTATGCCAAAACGCTTAACATGATCGTACGCATCAAGCATACGATCAAGCACCGCTACCTGAGCCTGCAGACTAGCAGCAGCTGCGCTATTTTCAGTTGATGTAAATAAGGGCATAGATAAGATCCTCCCAAAAAATATTACTATAGAATGCTAAAAGTAGGATCTGCTTGATAGCAGATCCTACTGTATACAATCAGAAATAATTAGCACGTTAATCGGTCATGCGTCTAAGCGCAGTAACCATCGGCAGTCTTACTCCATCGGCATTAGTTTTCATCTTGAGAATCTCAAGAGTTTTAGCTACGCTAACACCGTGCTGGGCATCTTTATCAGCATAGTAGAATACATCATCTCCTTGAAGAATAACTCTAGCGTAAAAACCACGGTGACCGCGAGAAGTGCCTTTCTCTACAAGTACTCCATTTTTAAGGACACGAGGCTTATAGATAGAACCGGAAATGAATACTCGTACAACATCTTCATGCCCTTCAGGGATATCGATTGTTGTTATAAGAACTGCATTACCTTCTCTACTATGGTTAGCTACTGCATCTGCCAGATATCTACCAGCTGCTTCATAAGCTGCCGGGAGAGTATCAAATTTCTGCAGAGTTGCTCTATACTCACTGTCAGCTATCGCATCCCAATAATCGACAGAATCAAACTTAGTAGGACTATAGTCGTTGATATAGCCAGGACGAGTTGATGACTCTGTAGTAGCTTGCGTATACGCGGCCTTAATAAACGAAGCATCCGTAGTAATGAGTTTACGATCCTCATCCGTAGTGGTCTCATAGAAATCCGGATCGTCATCGCCGCCGATATAGGCAACCAGCTGAGTAGCTATCTTAGCCTGATCATTTTTATCGCCGCAGCTAATCTCGGATACCTTATATACTAGAGTGTGATCAGCAGCAGCTGTAACACTGCACAGAACGATATAAGATCCAACATCAACCGGAACAAGAGCATGCTTACCGTTGCACACATTCCTGTTATGATAGACGGTAAATGCACGTGGCCTACTGCCATCGCTATTAGCTACAATAAGCGACGTACCGACGCCATATCTCATGCCGCCTTCTTCCCAGATACTTGTCATAGATTTATTCTTAGACAGAATACCACCGAATACTACGCTATCGCTAACAGCATTTTTTACATTGCCAGTCTTAACTGCGCGTTCCAGCGCAGCATGTATGCTAGCTAATTCAGGTGACACAATGCCAGCGATACGAAGCTTAGGCCCATCGCCATCAAGTCTTCCGTAAATAACACTGCCAGCTGACTTTTTCTTAGCTACAGGAGGGTCTACAATCTCTGAAGCTTTCTCCACTGCAGCAGAAGAAGTCTTTGCAACTTCTGATTTCTCTGAAATCTCATCAAGTGATTTAACTTCAGCATTGATAGCTTCTACAACTGCCGGCTCAGTCTCCTCAGCAGTAGGCTCAATTTCAGAAACAGGAGCTGACTCAGCAGCTACCACGGTTTCTGGCTGAGCAGTAGTGTCGACAAATCCCTCAGGCGCAGGAATATCACTGCTGATAATATTTTTACTCCCAGCGGCATTCCGCGCCTCAGCAATCTTGTTCTTGAATTCCTCAAGAGTTAATTGTCCATTCATTTATATACCTCTTAGTAAATTACCACAACCAGTTAGTACGCACAGTATATGGTAACTGTTATTTTTTATTAGTCGTAAATCAAAGTAAACAAGATAGTTAGACTAAACGAATTTAGCCTAATCAAATTAGTAATATATATCTGTAAACTTATTCATCAATAAATCATTGATTCTGTGCTATATAAAAATAAACGTATATAAAAAAGCATCCACCGAGCAGTAGCTCGGTGGAAGCAAAACATTTTAGGAGATTTTTATTACCAGGTTCTGCAAACCGAAGCTGCATACCTGAATGGCGTTTGAGTTATTATTTTAATTTTATCACAGGCTATACTGCTTACATAAGCTGAAGGGGTGCTGCCAGGATCATCGGCAATACCGGACGGCTGATAGTTGTAAACAGTTACTATAACATCGGTAGTGAGGAACGGATTAGAAATGGTATATTCTTCTCCAATATCCGCTAATTCAAGATCATTGATAGGAATGACACAGGATTTGCCTAAGTAAAGATTATGTACATTCCAGCCGGTATCTTTATCCTTAACAGCAGTACCTATGCACATTCTGGTTACTTTATCGTTACCGCGATACATAGTGTTCTGAGCTATAGAGTAAAAATGTTCACTTACAAACCAGTCTACTCTATTCAGAGATATAACCTTAGTATCGTTAGAAGTTAAAGTAAGGTAAATCTTCTTAACTCGAACACCTGTATCGAACTTAGCAGTATAGACGATATCGTTAGCTTCAGCAGAACAGAACGGATAATACGAATCTACTGAATCGTACACCATAGTGATTGCTTTATTGGACTTATCCGTACCTTCGATAGTTAATACCCAAGTACTAGGGATATTGCCCAAGTCTTCTTTCTTCCAAGTTAAGGTATAACCCATCAGTAAAACATTATCACTAGTAAACGATTGAGTTATAATAACTTGCCCGCTTTCCGACTGCTTCGACTTCCAGCTGGTTTCGGTAGTATCGTAAATAGTCTTAAGCGCATTATTTGCAGCGGAAGCACCCTTCTCTATAGAGAGAACTCCAAATGCCGGGTTATTATACGACTCATGACCATTAACAATAGTTTTAGCTACATCTGTATAATTATCTTGTAGCGCTATAACGCCTTTACGGGTATTAGCTATTTCTACCGGTATATAGGATGAAGTTACTGATAAATCATAATCGCCATTAGCATCAGGAGATGCCTGTGCAAATAGATACAGCGGAGTATTATTAACCTGTACTGAAGGAGTTATTTTAACAATATCTTTTACTGCTTTTCTAGTTAGAGTGCGACTAGAACCATCTTCAGGTATACAAAGCGAAAACTCTTTATTGGTAAGGCCAATATCGGTTAAATCTACATCGCCATAAATAAATTCAATACTTATTGCTACGTTATCATCACTGCCATTTTTAGCTAAGAGAATAAATGATAATGCATCTGTAGTTACCGGATCATCGAAATATAATTCACAAGTATTCAGTAAACCAGAAGCTACATAATTCGTAGGGTTAGTTACGCGATGAACAAAAGTAGTATTACCAGAAATAACACGCCAATCTGTTACTTTAGATGTTCCCTTACATATAAGTTTATACCCAGAAATAACTCGTTCTGTATGGAATTGAATTCTAACGGTAGTTCCTGAGCCAGTAGTACTCCAAGGAATAGTACAATACTCATCTTTAGCGAATACTTTGGGTATTTCAGGTAAAAGTTCCTTACGGTTAGTAGTTACAATACCATTATTTACATCATAAGTGTGCTTACTATTATGCTGTACAGTAGATGGCAGCAGTAAAGTTCCAGGTGCTGAAATATTAACGCTCGTACATCTAGGCGGAACCAGACCGGTAGGGCCGACCGAAATAACGCTAGGTGGAATCATCTTTAGTAAATGTAAATGATCTTCCACTAAAGATGTAATTACTTGTGATGCACCGTCTTTCGAAAGATATTCGTCGTGAGTATGGTTAACTTTAGCGTAGTTACTCATACGGTTGTTAACTTCTGTTTGGAAGTCGGTATGAGTAATATAGTCTGGATGGGTATGCTGCGCTGCAGCAGCACCGATGTTATCCCAGCTTATCTTGTGAGGATTGAAGGCTTCTTCGTGCGCTTTAAGCTCAGCTAAATAACGAGTGGTTAGTGCACTGAATTGTGCTAAGAACTGATCCTGAGCATGACTATAATCTTCTCTGGTAATAAAATTGTCGGAAGTAATAGTAGCCAGCTTTTTGATTTTATCTACCAGGTAATAATAAAATCTATCAGTTAAATAATAAAAGCCAAAAGAGTTAATACGAATAGCTTCATTGCTGGAAATGTTACAGCCAACTAATTCTACTTTATCAGTAGCTACGTCATTTATCTTTAATTCGCAAACATACTGTTTAGCTTCATCAAGTTTATTAACGAATTCACCATTAAGTCTTAGTTCTAGATAACCTGATTGAATAGCACCGACATCGATAAAGCAATAATAATAACCGTTATCAGAGAATACAGAATTAGCAATACCCAGCGAATTATCGCTAGAAGTTGGTCCTTTGCAGTAGGCATAGTTATCCTGTAATACCCAATCTTTAACTATCCAATCAGATTCATCAGAAAAATAGTTATCAACTAGTGACATCGAAATTACAGATAGATCCTGAAATAAATCTCCTTCTGGATCTACTGCTTTAAGTGCACGGTTGATATTATACAGTTCTTTATCCAGAGCTGATCTGGATATAAGTGCATCTGCTTTAGTAGGGTCAACACTCTCAATACTATTAACAGTTGTTCCGTTAAGAGTAATCGAATCAGTAACTAAAGCAGGCGTTGAAGTATTGTTACCGTTTAGGCTGCTTATACGGCTCATGGATAAATATCCCCCCTGTTAGTTAAGTCTCAAGTCATACCATCGCTTAAAAAATAAAAAGCTATAAACAAAAAAATAGAGCCAGCGTAAAGCTGGCTCTGCTATAGATTCAGAACAAGAGAATCATTACATCTTGGTAAGATTCTCCTCACCGTAATAACCGGCGAGGATATCTCTCACATTAGTGAGGTCTTCGAGTTCTTCTGCAGTAGCCTTTTCAGGCCTTCTCATAATCTCTTTTCGTTCAGAGATGAAAGAATCAAACGCTTCTCTCATCCACCTCGATTCACGGATACTAGATCCGTTAAGATGCTCCCACAGGGCGCATCTTACACATTCGTAAGCCTTCATAGCTTCCTCCTGTTATTAAAGATAATAGTTCAGATTACATGCACCGTAATCCATCACAGTAATATATACTCGTATATCACATGAACTTATATCGTTATTGAAAAAAAAATAAAGCAGGGAGTTTCAGCTTTTTGGCATCCCCACTTTTTCTTCGAACAGAGAATACTTCTTAACCAAGTATTCAATCTCGTGCTTACTTTTTACTCATAATCCTCCAGTAAAATAACTTACTTACCCGCAGGTAAACGAGCACTCCATCCCATCATAAGTTATATCAGTAAACTTAATCTTCTTACGAAGATCAGTAACCTCCATACCAAATACCTTAAATTCATGATCAACTAAAACAGTCACGCCGAATTCCTGCTGTGCGGCCAAAGCTGCTACAGCTAAATCGTTAGCGCTGACTGTCATACCAGACGGCTTCCAGATTCTGTTTCCCAACTCGCAAATGTCAAACCGCCCTAAACATTTGCAGAAAACCTGCAAATGCCCATTGGGATACACAAACACAACCCTCTGGGCACGTCTAACTTTGTATTCGATTGTTTTCTTATCCATATTCATACATCTAGCCAATGCGCGATAGCATAGGCTAGGATAAGATCTAGTGGTGCGTAGATAAGCGCAAATAAGACTGGGCCGAACATAGCAAAGGCAACCCAGCCTAGCGCACTGCAATCACCAGTAAGCCAGAGCCCACACGCGAACATAGCAAAAAACCATGCTACAGCCAGAAAGATGATACCTCTGGCTAACCAGATCATCTTTCTCTCATGCCTTTCCTCTTCATCATCAGTCATATTTGTTCCTCCAGTTAAATAAGATCATGTTCATGCGGTATCTCTACCAAGAGCATATCAAGAATAAAGTAAAACAGCATGAAAGCAATAGGTTGAAAAATTAACGTAACAACCTTACCCGCGGCGTCCTGGTCGCACAACACATCCCAGTAAAAATAGTCGTAAACACTGAAACAATAGACTAAAAAGAGGAAAATACAAAATCTAATAAACCATCCTAATTTACTCATCGCTACTCTCCTTAGTAACTTTATTCAAAATACGCTGCGCCTTATCACGGCGCTTCGTATACAACCCTTCCTTTGCTACGGCTTCTCCTGTTCTACGCCTATATTCCCAATAGGCTTTGTAAACCGATACAGCCTCCTTATTAAGGCTCTCAACGATAGCGTTGTCATTTTCGCTATCGATGTTTGAGTTGATAGCTCTCGCTATCTCCAACTCAGAGTGTGCATCGTTGGCATACAGCCACGCTGCTGTCTTGCACATTGAGATCTGCTGATTAGCTTCTTCGATAACTCCACGAAGCTTCTCAGCTAATTTTTGTTTATTCATTTTAGTTCCTAGTAGGTTAATCTTGAGTATAATATATAAATACATTTATATTCAAAAATAAAGGATATACCGCTTAGCGGTATATCCCCAGTATATCAACCGAATGAAGTAGGTACGGCTGAAGTCATACCTTCATTACTGTCATCGTCACATCCCGCAGCGTATATGTTATCAGTACTCATATCCTTACCTCCAATATCGTCAAGGATACCTAACGGACCATCAAACATATATGCAAAATACTTATCCTTCTCAGGAGTAGTGTCGTCGTAACGATGCTTATCTAACTTCCAAGTCATCCATGCTCTGCCATGAGCATCTATCTCTTTATTTTGATACAGCACAATATCGACTTCACGTTGAGGGTCAGTACTGTCACTAAGCATATCAAGAGTAAACTTCTTAACAGCTCCTATCGGATTGGCTCTAACCACTTCAGCCGCTCTACGATTAAGTTGATGCGCTGTAATAAAGCAACAGTTGTTATACTTCAGAAAATTACAGATATGATTATACAAAGTACGGACTGCCAGATCACGGCTATCAGTATCCTGTTTCTTCATCAGGTTAACGTAATCGATAATGACTACCATTGGCGTATAACCTGCTTGTACGTAAGCATTGAAATCAGCTTCAAGCTCAGCTGGCCCAAACTCTGATCCAAGTTTACGCTTAATAACTAGCTTCCAACCATTACGGTGAAACTGTTCGTGGATATAGCAGACCATTTCCTCAAGGCTCATGTCTTTAGGCGGCTCCATACGCTTATCACTCATCCACATTTCACGAAATAGTTGTCTAAGATTCTGTGGGGTTTCATTCTCTAACGAGTAGAATAAACAAGTTGGATTACGAAACTCACTCGATACTCTATTTAGCGTAACTATCCAGCGTGCCATCTTAAGTAGCATCAAACTCTTTCCATTAAAAGGAAGGGTATTGACTACCATAGACTCACCTAAACGTAATCCCTTACCTCCCAACGCTCTATTCAACCCTTGTAGTCCAAGAGTAAATACATTTTTAACATTGGTTATCGAGTATACACTAAAACCTTTAGTGATAGCTTCAGTATCAGAGAAATCAACCTCGTGAATAGTTGTATCGCCCTCATGAGTACGAAGTAATACACTATTTTTATTCTTACTAACTATATCCGTACAGATTTCGTTAATATCGCTGATAAGCTTTAGTTTAGAATCATTGTCTTTGTGTGCTACATTTAGCTTAGCAAACAATTTACGCACTTGCTTATCACAACGATCTATATCCAGTGCCGCAGATAACTCGGTATGATAATCATTTATCATATCCTGAGTAAGAGTGCTCTCTAAAAAGATCCTACGAAGCGTACTATACAGCTCAGGATCTTTCATTACTAATTCATTCGACTTGAACTTAAGTAAGAATGATTCCATTTGCCCCTTATTGGTATCATCCAAATTACTCACAAGTACTTGTTTAATAAGATCAACGTACAGCTGAATATACTGGCCGTTAGTATAGTTAGTATTTGCAGATTCTTTATCGTACTGTTCCAGTAACGATTTGACGAGGCTAACGCTAACGCTATCTTTAGCGTGTATAATCAGTATAAGTGAATCCACAAATAGCTCGGTATCTAAACCCAACACCTTAAGCTCCCTTTATTCCATTTATTGCCGACTGCATTATATAGAATTTGTATTTTTTTCCTAACGTAATAGGAGATCTCCATGTCAAACATGCTGACCAACGTTATGATAGTATCGGAAGACACTGACAGCCCTAATCAGGCACCAGGCAGATTCATACTGAGCGGACTGCATCTATTCGATCAGATGAAAGTTGTACTGGAGCAGTGCATCTATCTATACTACCTAAAATTATGCAGTTGCACAACAACCTGTTCTGATTTTCGCAACAGCGTAATCAGGTTAAGGATGACTATACCTAACAGTATAAGCACTAGCGATATCACTATCGATCACCTATACGAGTCGGGTATAAAATTTATTGATCATCTACTACATAAAGATGTTAAAACTTTACTTACAGTTGGGCCTGTATCTGAGTTATACAACATCTTTTTGCAGAAAAACCGCGCTATCTATTATAATAGTCTATACACAGCAACTATGACCAAGGCATTTCTGGATGAGTTCCTTGCTGTATTTGTAGGATATTACGATTCAGCTGCTTATCCAGATGGCATGCTAAGAAATGCACCTATTTATAGACCATCATTAACGCTATGCGACTTCCGTAATACTCAAGGTGAGAAATGCTCTTACCAGGTAGCAATGACTTTGAGTCCCATTGTTACTCTCGGATTTGATTTTACTGAAGCCAGCCACGTTAAAGATTTACCTTCCTTCATCGGCTGTTTCAATCTCGTCAATTACACGGTTGACGAAATAATTGGTCTATATGCTAGCTTCAGTATAGACCACGATAAATATGTTATAGCAAATTCTACAGGTAACATTGACGTTGCCATAGCAGACATCTGCTTCGATATGGTTACTGGAAGTTCATATGTGTCACTGTCTCCGTCAGGGTCGGAGCGTATAGTTGACTTAGCTAGCTTCAAGACTTCCTTATTTAATTTAATTAAATCAGGTAAATTACAGTCTCCGAAAGATAGCAAACTTTTCGGTGATTTACTATCCAGAATAGGCGAAAGCTGTGATCTGGTTAACTATTTCACCAAAGATATAAATCATATCTCTTCGCAAGAAGCTTTTGCTTTTAGAAAAAGCATACTTGCAGGTATCATCAAGGATAGATTTCTTGTCAGTATGGAAGCTGATGATGAAGAAGCTCCAGCTGATGATGGTAATACCGACGATGCAAACGCTGCAGATACTGGTGCGGATGGCACTGACGATACTGCAGATACAGCCAACGCTGACGATGCAAGTCCTGATCTAGGTGGAACCGATGAATTAGCAGGCGGTGCTAGCGATCCGAACGATGCTGAGGATAAACCTGAAAAAGTAAAGCCTCAGATCGATCCGAATAAAATGCTACTCGAACTGGCTAATCCACAGTCAGAACCTATGACAGACTACATTTACAGAGAGATAGTGGCACAACGTATAACTAATCTCATTAAGCAGCCTCCACGCAATGCAAGGCCTAACGATATTGTTATGCTTAAGAGATGGAAATCACGCTGGCTCTATTTGGCTAGTATAGCTTGCCTCAGAGATTTTCTTACCAGAGTGTCCTTGAGACTATCGAACTAATATTTCGGTAAATTGAATCCATTAACCCAATTATAGGAACTAGAATAATATGTCGACTAATAATGACTCTCGCACTATCTACGAAGGTTACAACGACGCACTGTCCAGTGTGTTCAACCACGCTCCGCATAAGTCACAGTTTGGTGCTGTAGCTGATGCAGTTATTACTGCAACCGAGGACTTCCTCGCTGATAACGCCATTGTTAACACTGTGCGTTATGATGTACACGATCCCAAGGTTGTCTGCTCTATGGAGGCTCTCTCCGATAGCAACTGGGATGTAGCTAGTCATGCTTCCATCAAGGATCTTCTTGATCGTGCTTGCATTCCTCAGGAGCAACAGTATGAGGCTGCACAGGCTGTAGCTTGCTTGCTTGCACGTTGGAAGTCCTGCGGTGGCGACAATGGCCTGTTCCTGACTCAGCACTTCTCTCATGGCGGCAAGGAAGTTCGTTCTGAGGATATTCAGAAGTCTAACAGCCTGGTATTCGCACCTTCTCTGTTTGGCGATATTTCTAACATCGGTCTGACCCCTAGTACCGAAGCATTCGGTGCCAACATCGATAAGGTCATTCCTGATGTAAGGACTACTCTTGCAGTAACTCTTCTTCAGTTCCATCGTGGACTGCTTGATCGTATCATCCACAGGCGTTCTTCTGGTTCTCCGTACGTTCACTACACTGTACCGTATGCTGAAATCTACGATATGCTTAAGTCTTATGATGACGATCATAAGGTTCGTAATGATGGCGATCACCGTCAGACTTTCCTGAGTCTCTACAACAACCCGGCTCCGGTATCTAACGAGCTTCAGATGATTATTCCTCTGGCAGCTAACGATACTGACGGCGTACTGCTTGCAGATGGCGTTATCAAGACTAACGTTTCTGCTAACCTGTTCGATCTCTCTGTTCTCAAGGATCAGATTGGTAAAGACCATTATAACTACACCGACCTTGTATCTGAGAACGTAAGGCTCGAGTCCATCATCGTTGATGTAACTGATGGCACCAACACCGAGAGGCTTGAGATTCCTGTAAGCAAGCTTAATGATGCTCGTCTGAACATGCTTCCGAACACCAACGATTCTGGTAATCGTGGTACCTTCATTGAGCATGACATTGCTTTCAAGAAGTCTCAGAAGACTGCTGATGGTCATGATTCAACTGTCTTCGCTGGACTGCTTGACACTGACTACATCAAGGCACGTATTGCATTTACTGCTCAGATCAACCTTAAGTACTCTGATGTTCAGGGCTACGGATTCATTACTTTCCAAGCCTACAACGTCAACGGAACTGCAGTTGCTCCGGCTGTAGCTACTCTCGCTGCTAACCTCAAGATGAGTGTTGTTGGTTACACCATCGATGCTAGGTACTCTGAAGAGAACCTTCGCAAGTCCAACCTTGCTATCAACTCTCACATCAGGACCTTCGACTTCGAGATCAGTAACGGCCGTAACATCATGGTCGACTACTCTCTCGATGAGCAGGCTCCTAACTACCTGATGAGTCTGGTAACTGAGGCTATCTCTCTTGGACAGGATCACCGTGGTATTGACGTCATCGTCAACACTCTCCTCCACGTTTACAACGTAACTAACGAGGAAAATGAGGATCCTCAGCTTCGTTCCCGTCTCGATAAGATCGGATTCCAGTATCCTGCTGGCCAGCTCGTACAGCCTGCTGTATACATCAACGTTCTTGATCTTACTCAGATGGATAACATCCGCTCTGGAGATTTCCTTGGCGATATGAGGTCCTTCGTAGAGCTGTTCTTCATGCATCATTTCGCTCTTCTGTATGCGAACACCTTCTACAAGCACGCTCTGAATGCTGGTGAGTCACCGCTCTTCAAGGTCTTCACTTCTCCGATCATCCTTGAGCTCTGCTTCAGTATTCCTCACTATCATAACCATCTCAACAAGACTGAGCCTGTTGATGGTTCTACTGTTGAGTATCGTAGAGTACTTCCTGATGGAACTATTCTCGACTGCGTAACTTCAACCTTCAACTATCTGAGGGATAAGATCGTCTGCATTCCTTATCGTAACGACGATCCTGAGTCTGTACTCAACTTCGGAAGCAACTGGGATTATGGTACTTACGTAGCTAACTACACTCCGCAGATGAACAACGCTGCTTGGAAGCGTATCTTCGCTAACGCTAGAACCATGGTTATTCCTACCAACCCGATTGGTACGTACTTCAGCGTCAAGGGTCTTGACAAATTCATCGACATGTTCCAGACTGTTGGCTCCAAGGCTACCAAGCTTCCTCAGCCTACCGATGTTATCATCCCGGCCTAATGGATAGATTGAGTAAGTTATAACTAATCAGTGCAGCTACGCCTAGGCGTAGCTGCACTTATGTTTTTTATAGCAAAAAATAAAAAAGAAGCCGCGATGTTCTGCGGCTTCCTGCTCTCGGTCAAGATAATCTAGAGAGGTTACTGCTTATTAGCGGTAGCTTCCCAGATTTCCTTAGCCTTGACCTTGACAAAAAGGCTAAACCTCTCGTCAAAATCTTTCTTTACACGTGACCAAGTGTCCCACTCGAAAGTGCTAAAATACTTTTCCCTAAGTTCCTTGATGAGGCAGTTAACATCCTCGTTAACGAAAGGAATGTTTAACAACAGAGTCTCAAGAAACTTCAGTGCAGTCGCATCTGAAGTTCCAAGATGGCGCATCTTCTGCGCTGCCTCGGTGTACTTCTTCCCGTCAGCAGCCTTGCGAGACACCTCATCGATAAGACTCATTGTAACTTCCTTTTCCTTCTTCTCAGCCTCCTCAGCCTCAGGCTTCTTGAAAGAAGCCTTAGCTGCTGAAGAAAACGTCGAACTAACTCCGGAGAAAGCCTTCCTCAGAGTTTCCTCTGAGCAGTCAGCAAATCTCTCAGAACCAGTACGTTCAGCCTCCCTCTTCTCGCGAGAAGCAACCACCAACATGGCAGCTGCCCCGATTGCGAGATACTTGCAGATACACTTCATTTTATCGTTCATATTTTTCTCCTTGGGTATTAGCCCAATTAGATTAAGGCAATGAATCATGAATATTACTATTCAGATTCTCCACCTAAATGATATATAATTGTATCTTTAATGAACTTAACAAAAATAAAAAAAGAAGCCGCGATATTCTGCAGCTTCCTAATTCAAGAACTAAAACAACGCTTAAAGTTCAAGCGTCATCTCAACTCTTTCCTCCTCCTTAATTTCGCCTTCCTCGAGGAGGTCAAGGCCAAGAGCCTTGACCTCCTCATCGGAAAGCTCACGAGTAGTAGTATAACCCACTACCCGCATCTTCGACCAGTCAATGATTAAATCACTGATCGTGGTCTTAGATCCAGTCAGCTTATTGTAAGTATTTATAACACCGCAAATGATATTACCTACCATATTTCCTCCTTAGAGCCACGAAATTGTAGCTCTTACTCAGCTAAGTGATATATATATATATTCCACTGATGAGCATTAACTGCAAATAAAAAAGAAGAGGCACGCAGTGCCTCTTCCAACTAACTCAAATAAATCTTAGCTAATTACTTAGCCTGTGATTTATTATTGTTATTCTTACTCTTCTCGTAAGCTGCTTTAATCTGATTGAATATCAGATCAACATCAGCAGCCAACTGTTTCCGAAACAGCTCCATTGTCTGATCACGAGTTTTGATAAACTCATCACCAGCGCCTGCAGCAAAATAAGCTTTCATTACTTCATCGATAGCTGCACCGACTTTCTTATCCGAGAATATCTCGGAAGCCTTGGACAGGAGAGAAGTCTTAATTTCTGTCTCCTCAAGATTCTTCTCCAGTTTAGGCTTAACAAAATCTGAGAAAGCCGTATAACGGTCTTTCTCAAGCTCCTTGATTGCATCTTCAACCTTCTTCCACTCAGTCTGAAGCTTAGAAGAATCAGGCTGCTCAGATTCAGTTGAAGTAAACTCAGCATCCTCAGCATCATCAGCTGACGGAGATGCTGCGGCTTGAGCAGAACTAGCTCTAGTTGCTCCAGCTTCTGTTGTAGCAGAAGCTGGAACGGTATTGAGCCGCTGAACAACTGCTCCAGCACAGCTTACTATTTTACGAACTCCCGCAACAATTCCTAAGCAAATCAAAAACTTCAAAGCCTTCTCTATCGTAACTCTCATAAATTCTCCTAAATAAGTATTGAACACCAAAGCTATGTATAAACATAACTTCATCATCAAAATAATATATGTTTATAAAACAAATGAAAAAAGTGCTAGACCGAATAGGCCTAGCACTTATTAAGTTATAACGATATTTCTTTATCTAACGTAATTTCGGTGTTAGCGCTAAGCTTATCATAGATTGAATCTATGTATGCAAAATACATGCTGTTCTTATCTAATAAATCAAATCTCTTTTCATCCGAATTGATTAGATTTTCTGCATGTAATACATTACTTTCTTTAAGATAATAATACTTCTTCGTAGTATCAGTTTGCGGGCAAAATGACCAACCTAGAAGCTGAATAACCGGTAACCAAATTACATCTTTATTGTTGGTGAATAAAAGAATCCAAGGTAACCGGCAATATCTATCTGGATAAGTCATATTAAGATAGTGTCGATAAAGTATTGGATCTCTTTTACTGCTAAGCAGCTGTTTTCTACTCCAAACAAATCCTGTATCTGTAATGAATAGATCCGGGCAATCCAAATAATTAAGCAAGCAAAATTTACTAGGAAATCCACACATATAGCTCTGAGTTATATAACGATCTGAGCTATGCAATTTTTTAAGCAAAGACGGCAATGATGGATCGATCATTTTGCATCATCCTTCTCATCATCGGGCCATTCGCCGTACAGTCCTCTATAATCCTGTTCCCATGTTCCTCTAACCATAACTCCTGAGATAAATAACACAAGAACCATAGCAAACGGAATACCTACTAATGCTAATACTAATATCTCTGCATCAGACATATCACTAATCTCCTAACCAAAGTCTACGCCTATTTCGTCAAGCTGCTCTCGTACCCAACTAAGATCCTGTAAATCCCTGACATAAACTAATCTATTCTTAGTTTCAAGATCTAATACTACTTCGGTATCGTTACGAAGCGCAATGGCAGCATCTAGTAAAAGCGCATCGGCTTTATCGGTGTCAATTCCAGTCTCATACGCATAAGCAAGAATTTTAGGCGCCCGACATTTATACTCTAAAGGATCTCTACGAGCAATCTCAGGCCTATCTTCATCAGACCGTTTCCAAAGTTCTTCTGCAAGCCAATAAAGCGGATAATCCCAATACAGCGGTACGTCCTTAAATTCAATACCCTCTTCCTTAACATCACGCCAATGCATCTCAACTAATTCATCTGCAGGAAAAGGTGCATACTTGTCGCCTTCCCACGCCCCAGCATAAACTCCCTCTGGAATATCTCGATGATCTGTAAGAATATTCCATGCGGTTATAGTAGCCCACTGCATTGCTTCCATGTAGTATTGGAAACCATTCTTAGTAGTCTTATCATACATAGCTAGATTTAATGCAGCTTTAGGGCATTTCGTTACTCGATACAGAAACATATCCAGCAGCCAATCAGTTATGGCAACGCGTAACGTAACGTCTGTACGAAAAGCATACAGGTTATTAGCTTCATAGTAGATAGTCTCGATATCGTAAGCATGCTCAGGGCAAAATACCTTACGCATCCTATCGATCTGCTTCTCTAACGGCATCTCATCGATTTCTTTATCCATTTGTACATAAGTAGCAGTAGGGATAAAGAATCGAAAATCTCCTTCTTTATAATTACTCACAATTCCTCCTGCTTATTCAAATAATTCTTAAATAATTCATCCATTTCCTTATACCCCGCCATACTGCTACGGCTTTCTTATATAAGCATTAAACTGAAATCACTCAATCATCTATTCTAGGTATATCACCTTGATAGATATCTCTAAGTGTATCGTAAACCCAACTGAGACTTACTAAGTCA
>Ga0256404_1000572_pt1 | contig 95560 bp, 99 predicted proteins | sample RumenRJG_01DNA_FD_185990 | JGI IMG/M metagenome (GOLD analysis project Ga0256404, IMG submission 185990) | Bovine rumen microbial communities from Lethbridge, Alberta, Canada - RJG_01 | ecosystem: Host-associated > Mammals > Digestive system > Stomach > Rumen | place: Canada: Alberta | collected... | reverse complement strand
GTGCATTTCCTGACGGCAACAGTGCGCTGATGCTCGTCTGTGCCAGACTTCGCCATGTTGCCGCCTCAGAATGGGGCTCGAAGCGCTATATGGACATGGAACATCTATTCAAGATGGAAATTGAGCAACCAGCTGACGAGGAAAATCCATACATTTAATGCCGATATTTACTGGCGGATGAAATGAATTTGCGAAAGAATCTTGACACTACCAGGACCTATGTGCTACTACACACATCTTACACCATTTGAGCGAGAAAAGATACTCTTTTTTTTGCTGAGGACAAATCCATCACGGAGATTGCCCATCTGCTGAAGCGCAGCAAGTCGACCATCTCGCGTGAGCTTCGCCGCAATGCGGCTCCTGTTGACCAGCCATACCATATTGCCCATTGACTGCACAAGCACTCTACAAGCAACGCAGGGAAGCCTGTCATCCGCATAAGCGCCTTGAGCATGCACCTCTGCACTCCTAATCCAAATCTGCATCTTGGAGTACCACTGGTCGCCAGAGGAGATTGTCGGACGGATCCAGTTGGAGCATGGCTGCCGTCTCGTCAGCGTTCCGACGATCTACCGCGCTATCCACGCAGGACTGCTGAACCCGCCAGGAGCTTCAGCGAAGTTCGTACTTCGGAAACTACGGCATCACAGGAAACGGCGTCACAAGAAAGACAACGAAGAACATCGTGGCAAGTTCGTCATATCGCCCCCATCGAAGAGCGTCCAGTGCAGCGAACTGTTCCGTCCGTGGCCACTGGGAAGCGGATACCGTAGTGGGCAAGCAAGGAAAGACATGCCTTGTCACGCTGGTGGACCGGAAAAGCCGGTACTTGCTTGACGGCAAGACATGAGCAAGACTGCCGCTGCCGTCAACCTCCACATCACCCATGGGAGCGCGGGACCAATGAAAACACCCATGGCCTTTTACGGGAGTTCTTCCCGAAAGGCAAAGACATCACAGATACGCCAGAGGATTACATCCAACGGAAGTACCATGAGCTAAACCTGCGCCCTAGGAAGTGCCTTGGCTACAAAACACCATATGAGGTCTATTTCTCAAAGGTGTTACACTTAGCTTGACAATTCGCCAATAAATCTATCGAGAACCGCAAGATACTGAAGACGTATTCCCCCACACTACTCATCCCGATGAATGAGCAGGAACGCCGTAAGGTTACAAAGTTCATCAAAAAGCGTCGGCGCTATGCATCGACTATCATCTGCTCGTAGTACAACACAGGGGCTCAAATCAATTAGGTAGCTCTTACAGGGAGATTAAGCGGCTCTCAAGTATCGATATATCTATAGCCAAGGCTTATCGTGCATTATGTCGTTCTGCATACATACGAAGAAATAAGTCGTGCTCACATGAATCATTTGACATAGGCGTAGCGATAATTGTATCCTTATAGTTATAAAAATCCGTATGAATTAAACTTTCACTGTTTCCCCATACGTTAATCGCTGCAATCCGAATATTAATTGAGGAATTTGCAGCTTTTAGTATATGCGGAATCAAAACCTTCATAGAGTACCCTGTATCTACAGAATCATCAACAAGGAGGACATTCTGAGCATATTTTATCTTTTCCAAGCAATTATCATCAGGATCCCAAAAAACTTTTCGTTCATTCACTGTCTTATGCAACCCAGATTTCAATTCAATCTCTCTAAGAAATTTAGTTATGAATCGGGGCAATCTTTTTAGAATACTAGCTAATTTTGCTTTCGTATCATTCCCCTCTCTTTGAGCATAGATTCCAATATAAGGCACCTGAAAATACTGTGCTATGTCTTTCCCAATCAGATAGCCACCCTTTGCAACATAAACAATTAAATCCGGATGAAAATCATGTGCAACAGTTTTAGCAAGATGCAGACTCTCAATATGTAAACTTTCTAATGACAGTTCTAAATAATCCACGAAAATCTCCTTTCAAGAGAAATTTGATAATCCGATCAATCTGTGTTAATCGATGGCAATATGTAAGACAACGACATGGAAAAAGCGAAACAGAGTGTAGTGCCTTTAAGAAATGATCTTTATTATCAGGAGGATATTCCATTTCCATATAATTACGTCCTAGCTCAAAATATGTATGGGCATCTGCACCAATAACTTTAAGCAAGCCATATCGTTCAGCTATCTGATTTTGTTTAATATCATAATATCCCGATATATTTCGGCCATTATGACATTCTATGCAATCAATTTGACCCTTTAGTTCATTTATGTATTTTTCTTTCAGGACGGTCTTATGTCTCTTTTCATCATATGGATGAGGAATATAAACAACTCCCCCCTGCTCTCGTATCATTTTTACGGTTTGCGCAGGTGAAAGGCCAGCGGGAATATTATCACAGATATACAAGCCGATAATTTCTCCACCAGTGGTCATGATTTCTTCTCCAAGAATAACTTTAAGTTTATTCCCACGTTCTTCACAATATTTCTGGAACTCTCGTGCTCCTTGAATATTATTATGCTCAGTTATAGCAATATATTGAATACCTGATTTCAGGCATTTATTATATAATAGAAAGAACGGAAGAATGCTATCATGCGAAAATTTTGTATGTATGTGTGTAAGAATCCTATACGAACTCATATTGACTCCCATCTCAATCATACTATACCATATAGTGTCTATCAGACACAATGCTTGACTTAATGATTTTACTCATTTTCTCTAAGGAATGCACGAAAACCGTGATGTGATTGCTGTTTATCTTTCGGAGGCGGTACCATATAATCACCATATAAGGAGGATAAATATTCATCATAGCCAATAGGCGCTTTCAGTTTGTACCCTTCGAAATCAACATCAACAGCAGCGGTAAATGCATTAGAGCTGACTACTTCCCCCATACCGTGTCGATTATGAGCACCTGTTACCATGACACCAGCATATGACGAATTGATATGATTCCATCTCTGTGCGAATCGATTAAGCCACACGCCCCAACGAACACCATTCGTCTTCCCCAATGCTTTGATGAAAGTATACTTAATTATATTACGGATAATTTTTTTCCATGATAGAAAGCCTGCATCACGATCCTGATATCGCATGCTAGGACGGTATTCCAGAGTTGCTCCATCATAACAATAAATCAAGAATTCTTTGAATAAGCAATCGAATAAACGTTGCCATTTATTCGGGGACCAAGTGTCTATTGGGAATACGTCTACAAATAAAAACGGCTTTTCTGTATAAGGTGATCCATCCATTGCAGTCAAACGTATTTGTTTATCCATAAGAATAGCTGCCATGGGCTGATTGTATCCAAGTTCTACAGAACGAATCTCATACTGAGGGCCAAAGTCTGCATGGATAAACTTCTCATAATCAGATCGCGGCATCATCAAGTCGATATCGTCGTCCCAAGGAATAAATCCCTTATGCCGAATTGCTCCTAAAAGAGTACCTCCACTTAAAAAATATATCAAATTATGATTGCGACAATATTGAGCAAAGCGTAGCGTAATATCTAATTGTCTTTTTTTCATTTCTTCACTCGTCAATTCGCGTTCAATCATAAAAATCCCCTTTTTCTAAAAGATATCTTATCCCTTTTTATCATACGAAGAATAAAGAATTCGAATTAGATTCAAATATCAAAATCGGCCCATGATGATTTTATACTTAATCCAAAGATATTCCCATAATCTAGAGCACGATATATCTGCTTTCTTGCCCCATATACATTATAAGACTGTTATCTTTGCAATATGGATTCATAATCGTCATGCAGTTTTTTTATAAACAACCATACTATAAATAAAAGCAACAATCCAACCAATGAGGAATCCTACAGCCGTCATAAGTTTTGGTCTTGGCCAAACTGGCTTCTCAGCAAACGGCAAGTTAGCCGAATCTACAACCTGGATATCCATGGAATCCATTGCCTGCTGAACGCGACTCTGTTCGCACTGTTTGACAAGGTTGACATAGACTTCATTCTTGATCTTTGCGTCACGTTCTAGTTCCAGATAGTCGACGACACCACTTGGCAGGTCACCGAGTTCCTTCTGCTTGCTGTCACGCTGCGACTTGATAGCAGCTTCACTGGCCTGGGCTGTGGCTACTGTTGCCTGTGCCTGTGCTTGTGTCTTCAAGAGCTCTGCCTGAGCAGGGTTCAGGCTCGTTGCATTGGAAGATACAACGGCATTAACTTCGTTCACTAGGCTCTGCTGGAGCTTGCTGAGCTGGTCTTGCGCAGCGATGACGCTCGGATGGTTCTCGGTGTATTTCTGTTCGAGGCCGACGAGTTCGACCTGCTTTGCTACGATTTGCTTACGGATTCCCTGGACGGTATCATTGTCATTGATATTATAGGCCTGACTGCCTGCTTTCATTTCATTGAGCTTTGCATTGGCCGTATCCAGCTGTGCCTGTCCGGATTCGGCCTGGACCTGCATCTTGCTGATTGCATCATCATATGCTTGTAACTGTCCGATTAATCCTTTTGCTTGGGTCTCAGGGTCATAAATTTTGTGTTCTTTCTGATACGCAGCAAACTTTTTAGCAGCATCATCCGACTCTTGCTTGGCCTGGTCGATGCGTTCATTCAAAAATTGGACGAGCAAGCTCTGCGTTTCTTTGTTCATCCCCGTCATCATGTCGAGGAAATTATCCACGACATGTTGCGAAATCATCTGTGCTTCTTCCGGCGTTTTGCCTTTGGCCGTGACTTTGATAAGATTCGTCTGCTTTGCGTTTTCGATGGTCAGGTTTTTCTTAGCAAATTTTTCTGGAGTCAGGAATTCTTTATCATCCTCTGGCCAGTCCAGTTCATCAATGATTGGCTGAAGAACGGTATTGCTCTTCATCAATTCAATATAAGTCAAAGTAGGAGAAGATGTTCCTCCTATACCAAGAGCAGCAGCTGCTGCCATTGCTCCGCTGCCAGCAGCAAGCTGTGAGCCGGTCATGCGGGTCTGGACGGTGGTGGTGGATTCATACGTTTTCGGCCAGACGAGACCGGCGACGAGCGCTGCGGCTGTGCAGCCCACTACGATGCCACCGACGACTTTCTTGCGCTGGAGCATGATGTCTTTGAGGCGGCCAAAGTCGATGGATTCTTCTTTTTCCAAGGTATTCTCTCCTATCCTATGTCGATATTACATTACAAGCTCTTTCAATACGCGCCTTTGCCGAAGGCAACGGCTTTGACGGTCTTGAAGAGGTACATGAGGTCGATCCAGACGGACCAGTTACGGACGTACCAGGTGTCCATGGCGACGCGCTCTTCGTAGGTGGTGTCGCTGCGGCCGCTGGCCTGCCACATGCCGGTGATGCCGGGCAGGACCATGCTGTACTCGCGGAAGTAGTCGCCGTAGCGCTCGATCTCTTTGGTGACGATAGGGCGCGGGCCGACGAGGCTCATGTCGCCCTTGATGACATTCCATAGCTGCGGCAGCTCGTCGAGGCTGGTCTTGCGGAGGAAGGCGCCGAGCTTCGTGACGCGCGGGTCGTGCTCGAGCTTAAAGTTCTCCTCCCACTCCTTGCGGGCCTCGGGATTCTCCTTGAGGTACTGCTCGAGGGCCTGCTGTGCGTTCGGGATCATGGTCTGGAACTTGTAGCACGGGAAGGGGCGTCCCCCCTTGCCGACGCGCTGGTGCGCGAAGATGATGTGGCCCTTGTTGCTGATGGCGACCATGATGGTCAGCACGAGGAGAATCGGCGAGATGATGATGCTGCCGACGGTCGTGAAGATGAGGTCGAAGACGCGCTTGATGATGCGGTTGCGGCGGCGTGCGAGGTTGTTCCGCATGTGGAGCATGAGGACTTCTTCGCTGAAGAGGACTTCGGCTTCGGTGCCGAGCATCGGGGTGCCGATGAGGTCGGGTGCAAAGGAGATGTCGCGCACGTAGGGCTGTATCTTGGAGATGAGGTCCTGCAGCTGGTCGCGGTGCATGCCCGGCGCGGTGATGATGACGTTCTGGACGCCGGAATCGCGGATGATGGTCTCGGCGTCGGCGACTTTGCCGTAGAGCAGGAAGCGCGAGGCGACTTTTTGCGAGAGCGGGTTGTCGTCGATGAGGCCGACGATGTCGTAGCGGTAGCCGAGGTCATTCCGGTAGTAGCGCAGGACGCGCTCGGCCGTCTTGCCCGCGCCGACGAGGATGACGGGCTCGTAGAACAGGTGGCACTTCTTGATGAGTTTCTTGGCGAGGTAACGGATGAGGTAGAGGTTCGGCACGAGGAGGACAATGAAGAGTCCGACAAAGAGGCGCGACGTGTGGGCGCCTGCCGCCGAGAAGTAGATGATGAGCAGGCAGGCCATGAAGCCGTAGAGCACGGCAAAGAAGATGTCGCGCGTGGAGTCGAGGATGGAATGCATCTGCCGGTAGGCGTGCGACTGCCCGAGGAACAGGATGAAGATCATCGGGACCCAGAGGTAGAAGTACTTCGGCGCGATGGCGTACGGCGCAATGTCGGTGTCGATCAGGTGATGAAGGCCCAGTGCCTCCTGCTCGGCCATCAGGATGGCGATGTAGTCCAGCAGGATGAACAGGACCGGGTACAGGTAGCGGGCATAGCGCGCGCTCCTAACCCTGGTCTTGTTGGCCAGTCGAATGATTTTTTCCAATTGTGATATTCCCCCAATATCATATGTCTCAGGTACGGCAGCTGCCGGGTGCTCTCCCCCATCGGCATCCAGCACTGCCATCGTCCCCCACGTATCAGTCGGTCAGGTTCTTGTAGAGCGCCCAGGCGTTGACGTACGGCAGGACGTCGGTGTCGAGCTTGATGCCGTTGGAGCGCGGGACGTAGAGGATGTCGCCGTCCTCGATCTCGACGTTCTGGGTGAGGTCGTGGCGGACGGTGTAGGCTTTCATGTTGAGGGTGCGGTAGTACATGGTGCCGTCGACGACGCGCATGATCTGGATGCGGGTGCTGCGGCCCTTGCGCGCCCAGCCGCCCGCGGTGGCGAGTGCGGCGTAGGCGTTCATGTTGTCGATGCCCATGGTCTGGACGCCGGGCTTGTTGACTTCGCCCATGACGTAGACCTTGCGCGGGCCATAGCTCGTGATGACGAGCGAGAGGTCCGGGATGCGCAGGTACTGGGTCAGGGAGTCCATGAGGACGGCCTTGGCCTCGTCGAGCGTCAGGCCCTCCATCTTGACGCTGCCGACGTACGGCAGCTGGACGTAGCCGTCGAGGCCGACGGTCAGGCTGTTTATGCCGATGCCATCGGGAAAGCCGACGGCGAGGATGCTCAGCGTGTCGCCGCGGAAGAGGCGGTAGCTCGGCGAGACGGTCGTGTGGCGCAGGGATGCCGTCTTGAACATCTCCTTGGACTCGACGTAGCGCGCGCTGTCATCCTCATCGTCAGAGGCAGCCTGCCCGCGGACGGCGGACGGCTCTGCCTGCACGGCGGACGGCGCTGCCGGTCTGGACTTGGATACGCGTGTCGGCACCGCAGGAGCTGCGAGCGTGCCCGCAGCCGTCTGCGCCGCGACGTCCGCGGCCGTCGGAGCTGCAGGCGCGGCAAAAACGGCACTGCCGGACAGCAGAAGCGCCGTGATGGTGAAAGCCGGAAGGCTGTACTTCATGATTCCAAAACCCCTTGTTTTCATATTTTTGTAATTGATGCTAGATATACGCTATTAGTTTAACACTTTGTGCTAAGAATGGCAAGGCAGGCAGGCAAAAACAGGACGTATCCCACAAAAAGCCCTCCCGTGCCATGCATGGGAAGGCTTTTCTGTTGCCCTATTCTTTTTTCTCGGCCTCGCGCTGGCGGTCGAGGGCTTCGAGCTCTTTGAGCTCTTCCGTGCGCTCGGCGAGGGTCTGCGGGCGCTGGATGAACATGGCGTCCCCAATGTATCGTTGAGTCAATCATAACACTTCCTAATTATATGTTATTGATAATCTGGCTCCGGGCCGAAGACGCGTGTCATGCCTGCCACCGTGATGAGCCATGTCGCCCCAGATGTGCACGCTTGCCTGATGGTGCGAACATCTTTGCCCCAGCGTCTAGCGGCTTCGGATACCGTCATGACTTCATCCAGAACATTCACCTATTCCCCCTCCATTCTTTATAGACATCAGCTAGGAGCATGATGCCAAATGTCCCGAAGCCGGACGAGGTTGTACCACTTGCCGCGGGCCGCATCCTGCTGCATCTTGCGCTGTGACTTTAGGCTAATCTGCTTCATGCGTCATAATAGATATCCGCGTCGTACGGCAGCTCGTCACTAAAATGGTCGCTATACTGCCAGATGCGCACACGCCCCGGATACTCGTCACTGAGATCGTTGTGGCTGTTGTACTGCGCCACCCAAAGCGGCACGTAATTGGGCAAATCCTCAATCCGGATGTAATGGCTCCCTTCAGCGCTCAGCCAGTTCCAGCTGGCGTAGATTCCATTATACTGATGGCCATAGTCTGTCAATCGATTGATGAACGCCCGGCAGCACTCCGTTACATCACCGTTCAACATCCGCTTGCTTTCCGCATCGTACCAGATTCCCAAGGGCGGAGTCTCCCCGCGCAGATATTCTTCCAGCCATGCGGCCACCTGGTCAGCCTCGTCTACGGCTTCATCGTAGGTACATGCATGGGAAAAGTAGTACACGCCATACTGCAGGCCGTATTCCACGGCTTTGTTTACGTGGTCGATAAACATATCATCAAGATGGGAATGTTCGCCAATCTTCAAGATAACCCCCTCGATGCCAGCCTCCTTGACTGCTTGCCAGTCTACATTTTCCTGCCATGCACTGATATCAATTACCTTCATTTGTGCTTTACTCCTTTCATTTGCGAGGTTTTATTGTTTCTTCTTTCCACACCTGTCCGGCCTGTAATTTCTTGGAAACGGGCACATCTCAAACAGACTGTACTCCATCCCCTGCACCTGCCCCACATAAAAGCCCTGCCGCCTTGCTACATAAGCAAAGGCGGCAAATTTGTTGTATAGTTCTGTCCAGGCTAAGCCATTCATTTTCCCTCATCTTTCTCCCGTGCAATCTCATGCGGATTTTCAAAATGATTAACAGCGGTCTTAGACAGATAACCGCTAAGCCCGCCTGCAATGCCTGTTAAGAGTTCAGCAGGTGCGCCCATGACTACTCCAACTATCAGCGCAACGGCCAGCCCTCCTACCGCAACTAAATCCGTTGTTATCCTCACTGGTGCACGCCTCCTAAAACATCATCAATCCGATCAAGTCTGTGATGAGCACTTGCCGCACTAGCCTCAACTTTAGCAACACGCTCCTGTAAGTCATGCCTACGCTGTTCGCTGTAGCGAAATTCGTCTTTTAGTTCCTGTACGATTGTTCTTAAGCCTTCGATTGATTTGTTCAATGGATTTAAGACAATATACGAAAAAGCACCTGTGAGGAATCCAGCTATTACAATGGATTGCGCTACAGTATTTATGATTTCCATTTTGACCACCTCATTTCCATGTTTTCAAAGGCATAGAATTTTTTTGAAAATGTTATACATAATCTCGTACCCTCGGTCATTAGGGTGTAGATTATCGTTCATCACATCATTCAATGGAATGTTATGTTCCCATAAATAATAATTCATGCGAGAAAGCAAGTCATGTGCGGGGACTCCGCATATATCACAAGCCTGAATAATTGCAGACTGAATAGCGGGGGCATTTGCAATTTTTAACGGACTATTAGTAAGAATAACAGGTTGAATACCGCGATTTACAAGCCAACGTATAATTTTTGTCATATAAATTGTTATCGCATTCCACTTGTCTTGTTTATAAACATCGTTTGTACCAATGGATAGAACAGCTATATTTGCTCTATTTCCATCATCGTCAATGGTTAATGTTTCTAAGTTATCAAATATTTGCTTGGTTGTAAATCCACCGATAGCATTGTTGCAAGCCTTGGTGTTTGGATAACTTGAAATAATATAATTTATCATCATATTAGCCCAACACTTGTTACCTGTGTTGCGATACCATGTTTTTACATTATTTGGTATTAAATGACCACTTGAACCATTCGACCCACCATTATAATTACTGCAACCATACCCTTCAACAATACTATCGCCAATAAAAACTACAGACTTACTGCCCATTCCTAGTCCAATAAGACCTCTCGCAAAGTTATTCAATTTCTGCCAGTTTATTTCTTCTACATTTTGATTATTCGTACCTAAAGCAAAATAATGATAAGCTTCATTTGTTGATGTACATTGAACGGAATACCTGTAGTTTGTATATCCATCGTCAACTCCATTGAGCGGGTTAGTTTTCACAAGTGTACCATAACCGCGTTGTGGCAGGCCGAACTCAAGACAATCACTTTCATTTGTCACGACACTTATTGAGTTATTTGGCACTAAAATAACATTTTCATAATTTGTGGAAGTTGCGCCTTTACCTAGCACCTTTAGTATTTTATCGTCAAAAAATGCTATTTTTTTCCACGGAATAGTTTCTACGGTTTCATTTTCATAGCATAGAGCCATATATATTTCATCGCGTACAAAGTATTCATAAACACGGAAGCCTGGGCTTTCATCTTCTGACGGTCTGAATATATTCAAAGTCCCTGGCCCATTTACAGGCAAGCCAAATTCTCCGTAATTTGTTGAAGGGTCGACCCTATAACTTTTATTTACCTCTAAATTCAAGATGTTAGAGGCTACAGTAGTAAAAGAACTAAACTGCTGTGAAATCCACTTAAAACTACTAAGTGTTGCATTTTCTAATGCAAATCCATAATATTCATGGCCTTTAACATTATAACGATATACAGTATATCCTGTTGATGTATCATCACTATTTTTAGGACAATAAACCAAAAGCGTTCCGTACATTTTCTTCGGCAATCCGAAGCTTTCGGGGACATTATCCAAAATCATATAAATCCTGTTTTTAGGGAGCTTTAGAAACGTATCATACTGAGGATTCGTATCCAAGTATGATTTACTGATAATTGAAGATTTCTGAATCGCTGAATTGTTAATATTCTTTAATTTATCTCCAACAGTTTTAGCGTCAGCTGCCGCATTTGGTATAGTCAATGTAGAATCTACACCTACATCTACAATTTTCGCAGCCGCTTCCGCCGATGCGGCTGCGGCATCAGCAGAAGATTGTGCTGACGCTATAAGCTCGCCCTTTTTGGTAAGCGTAAAAGCATCAAGCTCTGTTTTTTTTGTATCAGTATACGTATCCAGCGTTTCTTCATGTCCGTCAATCATCTTCGATATATCATCAATTCCTTGGTTAACCGCAGCCCTTGCCGCCTCCACGATAGCCGCATCATACTTGTAGGCTTTTGGAACCCCCAACGGGACAATGCCCTGATTCAGTTCCTTGGCCAAGATATCCGATTTAATTTCAATCGACATGTGAAATCCCCCTTACGATAAACTTTGATGGATAGAGGAGTGTCATATGCAGGCCGCTTCTGGTGGTCATGGATATGTCATACCAATACGTTCCTGGCTTCAATTTGCGCATATCTGCTGCCGATCCATAAGGCGATATGACATTATTGAGCCTGTCCACACCGCAGGCCAGCTTCAATACCGGACTGACGTCTTCCAGCTTTTCTTTGATACTGAATTTTATGGTTTCTGTGCCGTCCAGCACATAGCCATCTTTATCCAGGTAAAACAGCGTAGTGAAGGTATCACCCTGATTCACCATGATGGTTTTGTCCTTGATTGTTATCATATAACCACCCCCTACTGAATGGTAATAGTTGTTGTTGCCGCAATGCCGGAGATACCCGCCTTATTTACCGCTGTTACATCGATAACATGTTTCCCCGCTGTAAGCCCGGACAACTCAAATTTTGCATTAAGCACACGGTATTCAGACGAATCATCAACCAGAATTCGATAATACTGCAGGTTTGTATTGGTAATCTCGCGCCATGTCAGTTTTACGCTTGTCCCTGATACTGTAGCGGTTAAATCCGCAATTTCCAGTCCGGCAATCATGCTGATCATGTTCGTGATGGTCATACTGACACCAGGGCTTCGCAACAGATTATTGACGGTTACCACTTTGACATAGGCCGTATCTTCCGGCACATCCCCTGTATACTGGGTGCTATCTATACTGGCCAGCATATCCCAGTTCACATTATCGTTTGAGGTAAATATCTGATATGTACCCAGGCTTTCACGTTCCCAGGAAATATCAAGCCTGTAATGGATTGTGCCGTCAGCGGCCATATACTGATATTTCATCGCAGATAGTCCGCTGACGTTCTTAATCATTGCGCCCTCTGAGCTGTACTGCGGTTCCGGAATATCGTATTCTTCATTGTAGATTCGCTCATCGTATTCAATGCACTCGATGGTACGCGTGAAATCCTGTGCCCGGGAAATGCTTTTTACGACAAAAGGTTTGGCGCCTACCGTAGCCTGCGCCAAATCGAAAATATCCTGCTCCTGTGGCGGGTCTGCTTCATTGATTGAAGCCAGCTGTACTTTACACCAGCCGTCTTCATTGTTGAGGATGGTCACTGCCGAAGTATAGATATTATCGTTAAGGGTGCGGTACTGGATACGGTAATCGCCCTCCGTACTGTCCAGTTCTACCGGCAGCAGCAAGGTGTTGCCATCTACGCGATGGATACGGCCTGACTTCGCCCATTTTGGCACATCATGAGCCACCAGGATAACATCGCCCACCGTACAGGCTATGGCATCGATATTCGCTTCAAAGCTGATGGTACGGCGCAAGTACAGGTTGCTATACAGCTGATACATACCTTCGCGGTACGCCTGCTCATAGCTGGTGATGCCGTCGAAGGTAGCCTGCGCGGTTTTCTCCTCTGCATCGGTATCATAGGAATCCGAATAGATGGTGATGGTTTCCCGGTTATAGTCGTTTGCGGCATCCATATAGGTCAGCTCGACGCAGTTTGCACGGTCCGATGTCTGCATAAATTCTTCCTGAAAAGAGCCCGCAATGATATTGCCCATGCCAAACATCTGCACTGGCTGTTGGACATGGTCATAGACACAGCCGTATCGGGTACCGAAGCGAACGACCTTTCCATGACCGACAGCAGCGATGTTATTATTTATGGTGGCCAGCATTTCTCCAACGGTATTCAGTTCAATGTTGACCTTATAGTTTTTCTCCTGGCAAAAATCTGCCCATGCCTTGAACTGGTCATAGAGCATATACTTAGCAGGAATTCCCCGCACATCATACTCCCATGCCCCAGTATTGGCGTCCTGCAGGTAACTGCATTGATGCAGGACATCATAGCAGGACCATGCCGGATTATCACTGGCCTGTTCTTCATAGGCTTCCGTTGTGGGATTCCAGACAAGCACATAGGGCCTTGTTTTGAGGAATTTCAACGTAGGTGTGCCGCTCAGCTGGTCCGTGGCCAACGCCTTGATGCCGATGAGCGCAATATTCGGATAACTGAAATCATCATGAGCAATGGAGGTCAACGATGACCACCAGCACCGAACTGCTGCCCGGGAACTGTCCACATCGTGACTGCGGGCGGTGACCTGCATCCGAACCTCATAGGCAGCTGACGCCAACGGGTCAATGCGGAATTCCTTGCGCAAGGCACTGGATTGATGTGCGGTAATCCTAGCACCTTTATGAACTACGGAGAAGGTTCCCGTCGTTGCGCTGGCACTGACCACGAAATCGCCAACCTCAGCCTGTTCTTCGCCTATCCGGATAGTCCCACTCATCTGCGAGCCGTCCGGATAAGTGATTGTTATCGTCTTGCTAAGCAGTTCCTTCGTGTCATGTTGGTCAACAACGACAACGCTATACTGCCCTGCAGACGGCATCCTGCCGTTAATAACCGATATTCCCACTGCCCCAGACGATATATCTACGCTATAAACAAATGGTATCCAGTTTTCGGTCCCTGCCTTCCGATATTCGCCCAGTATTTCCACCCAGGCATCATCAAGGCCGCCGCTGTCATTGGCATAGTACAGGCCATTGGAGAATTCCACCTTGGTGATAATCCCCTCCGAGGCGTTGCCGGGAACGGTATCCACCCGTTCCTCTGCCAGTAACTGGTAGCCCAGCTGCTTGGTGCTGTAGGTATCGTTGAAGTTTGGAATAACGGTCTGCGTATTCGTGCCCTCGCGGGTTTCCACCGTCAAATCCTTGTAATAGCTGGCGGCATTGTCATTCAGCTGGATATTGCTGATTGTTAACGGCCCTTCACCGGCAGCCACCAGCCAATTGAGATATTCCTTGTTATCCAGAACATCCACAAACTTGCCAATGGTCTGGCCGCCACTCTGCACCGTTCCATAGGTCAGGGCAATGGAATTATTCTGCCCTTCCATAGTCTGAATGCCGTCCCAGGAATAGGTGGCATCATTCTTAAAGTCACCGAAGTTTCCGGTATCGACTTTTTGCCCAAACAATCGGTTAATCAGTGTGCCACCGATAAACATGACGGCTGCAGATGCCATTACCGCCCCCAAGGCACCTTTGGCAAAGAACGAGCCACCTTTTGCCCATAAACCACCGGATATACCACCTGCGTATACCGACAGTGCAACCATGGCAATGATCCCCAGTATATTTTTCCCTCTGTGACCGCCCATGACTTTCGGATAGATGACCACCAAGGCATCATCCGGAATCATCGTCTCCAGCTCTATCGGCTTACTATTGACCAGAATATCTACATTGGCACATGCCGGCATATACTGCCGTATCACTTCATTCGCAGTCTTGCCAGCTTCCACAGTATGCAGTTCCCTTCCGTTCCAAGGCTCGAACGGATTTTTGATTATCACCAGGTTAATCATCAGAACCACCTACATACTCATAAAAGCCCTCGATTACCAACCGCCATGCCGGCGAATCGATGCGATCAACACATACGCCGATATTCGAGCGTATATGGATAAACTGGCCATTGCCGATATAGCAGCCGGTATGATTGACAATACCGCTGGGCGTGCCAAAACGGATGGCCATCAAACAGGGCACCGGCAGTTCTTCGCCTTTCCTGATTCTGCGCCAGTTTGAAGTGATTGCCGTTTTACTGGTAATCAGCGCATTGACCTTTTCGAGGTCATCAAAATCTGCCGTATAGTCCGGAATGGTCATGCCATATCTTCGATATATCTCCTGCACCAAACCATAGCAGTCAAAACCTTCTTCCATGCTTCTGCCCCGGTTGGTGAACTTAACGCCAATCAGGTCTCTATACTGAATCAATGGACATACACCCCTTTCTGATCTATCCCCTGAAAGCCGCCAAAGCGGGCGGAATTGTTCCTTGCCCTGCAATCCGTCAGCGTGTGATTGCAGCTACTTTCCGCAGACCGGCACCCGCAGCGAATGCCCTTGTACTTGAACGGGCAATTATTCTTCATATACCGATTCAGCGGGCGGCGGGTTCTGCTGCTGTACTCATTTCCCAGCGTAAAGGTGATACTCTGCTGATTGACTGTGGTCTTGGTCACCACAAAATACTCCTCCAGCTCCGGTTCCGATGCGGAAAGATTCTCTGTATTGACCACCCGAATAATGACCTGAAAACCATTGGCGCCTTCAGCTTGTTCCACCATATACTGCAAAGCCTGTGAAGTATTGTCGATGGTCAGCGCCACATTCGGGTCACTGTCATCCGTCTGTTCGCGAATTTCGCCCAGCTCGAAGGGAAACGCCTGCCAAAGCTCACCATTCCAGATAATATCTTCCGTGTTGTAACAAATCCTCGCCGAGTCCTCCGGCAGCTTGATTTCCAGCAGAGGGATAAAACTGGAATCTGTGCTGAGCTTGTTTTTCTCCCGCTTGGCTACTGCTGATAACGAAATCATCTCATACCTCCGTCAGTTCAATCGTGCCATTCCAGTAATTCATGACATCGTTATTCCATTCGCCCACATTGGTAATCCGCACTTCCACCTGTTCTTCATCAGGGTTCATGTAGTCATAGGACAGGTCAATGGAGTCCGTATTTGTCCAAATAAAGGAGTTCGCCGCAAACTTTGCCTTATGGACAACAAAGTCCATAATCCGCAAGTAGGAACGCCGAGAGATATGATTCCACTGTAGAGTCCACTTCCTGCGCGACCGGGTAAATTTCGACCTGGACTGCATAGAGCCATCTTCAAACTTCGATGTAATGGACGTATTTTCCGGCTCTTCTTTGAATGGCCATGCCGGAGATGGCACATCATCAGGCCAATATAATTTTGTACTCATGTTGATGCCACCCCCTTAATCATGCTACGGATGCCATTTTGATTGGTAGCCACAGCGTTGAGGACAACACCGACTACCCACTGCTTGCCATCCCATTTTGCTGTGGTCTGCTCGGCATCCACCTTGGAGCCGGTATTGTTCGTGATGTTGATCGTCACATTGCCGCCCTTCCCCTTTCCACCGATAGCTGCAAGGTTTTCAGCATTCAGAGGAATCACGGCTTCATTCTCCCCAGCTTCACCAATCATGGCCATGGTAGGTGCTGTAACGATGCCGCCCTCTGCGAACTTCGGCACGTTGAATAGGCTCTTCGCCGTTGGTGCAGTACTGATGAACTGGTCAGCTGCCGATTTTACGCCGAAGCTGCTGTCATGTGCCACTCCGCCCCATGTCCATGCCGATGCTCCGCCTCGAGTCCCGCCAAATGCGCCGAGGATGCCGCTCATCCACGTTGCAGCCAATCTCTGCGCGGCAATCTTGGCCATCATGTTCAAGACAGAATTCCCGAAATCTTGCAGCACTGACTTTGCGCTCTTTGTCCCCTTGATAAACGCTGCCATGGAATCAGCCATTGTACTGTACATGGTGTCGGATACATCAGCAATATACTCCATCATGCTTCCATGGGCCGTCTGCCATAGTTTCACGTACTCCTTCGCCAGGGCTTTTTCTCCCTGCAAGTTCAGAGAGGCTTCGCCGCGCTTCTCGCCTTCCGACTTTGATAAGGTTCCATTGGCATTGCGTTGCGACGTACCCATGTACTGCACGAGCATGGCAAGGTTCCCTTCCTCTACCAGATAGTTCACATACTGGTCATGGGCTTCTTGGCGAGCTTTCCGACGCTTGTCTTCGGCCTCTTCCAGCTGTGCATAATACTGATCTTCCAGCAGCTTGCGCGTCTCGACATCATTCTCGTCGTGCATCAGAGCTTTCTTCTTCTCCTCAAGCTCTTTGTTGAGCTTTCGCACGGTGGTCAGGTACTCGAGATCTGCTTCTTTGTCATAGTCATGGCGTACTTTCGCAAGGGCCGTCTGTGATGCGTCGTAGAGGTCCGCATAGGCGTCTGCCCACTTCTGGCGGAACTTCTCGGTCGTTGCGGCAGTGTAGGCGTTAAGCTCCGCCTTGAGTGCTTGGATGCTCGTCGTCGGTGCTCCCTCCGACTGCAGCTTGCGAATTTTTGCGGCCTTCTCGGCAATATCACTCATCAGCTTCACAGAGTCCTGCTGGTAGGCGTAGCCGCTTTCTCTTGCGTTTTCCGTACGCAGTTCCAGCAGCATCTTGTTGGCTTCGTCTGTTGCCTGCTTGACGCGCTTGGCCGCTTCTTCAGCTGCTTTCTGAGAAGCATCTACCGTCGTCTTGATGGACTGGCCGCCCGTGAGCTTGTCCATATCGATATAGCCGGCATATCTGTAGCCGCTATAGTACGAATCAAGCCCTGTTGAGTGCTTTACGCCATGCGTGTCGCTCGATATCCATCCGCCACCGCCATCTGCGATGCCGATATGTGCCCAAGGATTATCAGCCGCACCATCGCTCCAGACCACAAGCGAGCCTTTTGGCGCTGTCTGGCCACTTGACGCATCCACCCACGCACCATTCGCCTGTGCCGTATCGACCCAATCCTTGACTAAATCGCTGATGACTCCGGTATTAGCGCCAATACCTTGAGCAAGATACGAAACAAAGTGGGCACAAGTGTTTTCACCGAGGCTTTCTCCAATATTCTTGGATGCCTCATCGTACATCGACACGCCAATCGGGACGTCGACCGTCGTTGTCTGCGGTTGTGATGCACTACCGCCCTCCAGCGGTACTTGAGAGGTAGTGATGGCATTGTAGTATCCTTCAACCTTCGATACATAGTCCGGGTTCGCGCTCGGATCAGCATGTCCTAGGTTATACGCTGAGATTGCCCTCTCTACGTTGTTGTCATACTGATCCAATAAGGCTCGCAGATATCCTGCGGCGGCCATAATGTTATCGTTCGGGTCGCTTCCCTCGCCGTATCCTCTGCCACCTCCATATGCATTCGCTATATCTTGTGATATCTGGCCGAGACCCCAGTGTGCATGATCAGTAGACCAGACGTCCGACCGTCCGTGCGATTCTGTTTTGATGATAGCGGCCAGCAATGCAGCGTCCAAACCTCTGTATGCACTTGCATATTCAATCTCATTTGCCCACGGTGCGAGTTCTGGGTCGTCTTCGAAGGAATATTTTGTGCGCATCGGGGTAGCTGGCTTTTCTTCTGCAGTAGAGCCGCCACCGGCTGCGGATTCGCCTCCGCCAGGTGCAATCCCCATGCCTGGGTCAGACAGATCGATTTTGCCTATTCCCGACTGTAGGCGCACCGCTTCATCGGCGGCTGCTTTCGCCGCATCGCTTGCTTTTCCGGCAGGAGAGTTGTGCCACCTATCTGCTTGCATACCATTAAGCTGCTTGATTATGTCTACATCTCCGACCGACTTCATATTCTGCCCGTCACCATGTGTTCCCATCAGGAAAGTGTTCAAAAAAGAACCTGCATAGTTCTCTGTGCCGCCCGCCATTGTCGGTTCGATAGTCATATTGTCTGGATTCGTTTCGCGCGTATACCATCGCCCATCGTCCGAATTGTGGTAGTAGGTTACGCCGTTCAACTCATACGTCTCTTGGCCTTTTTTCTCCGCATATGCTTCCGCTGCTTTGGCGCCCTGATAGGCGGCAAAAGCAGCTGCAGCCACCCACCAGCTGCTTGCCAGAGACAGAACGGCTCCTGCCAATGTGCGCACCTTGCTCGTTGCAGTGACCGCGCCAGCGGCAATTGTGGCTGCACTCCTAGATGCAGCGCCTGTCTGTGCCACGGTAGCAGTCGTCAGACCTTTCGTTGCGACAGTCTCTCTGTTGGTGGCATTTGTCGCCATATTAGATGCCACGACCTTCTTGTTACCGGAAACTGTAGCAGTATTCCCCGAAGTTACTTCTGCCGTGTTCAATGACTTTTCTGCAAGAATCTCTTTTTCTGTCGCTCCTGTGACTCCGTTCTTGGCTATGACAGATTTCTCACCTGCCGCCACAGCCGCATCCCCTGCCATACGTGCAGCATCAGCCTCTGCTTTATATGCGCCTGCTACACGCGCCGCAGATGCCTCCGCCGCCGTTCCAGTACCCGCTAGTGCAGCATCCATCTCACCAGCTGATGTAGCAGCCGCCTGAGCTGCCGCAGCAAATCCTTCCCGCATTCTCGCGGCAACGCGCTCGGCGGTCTCTGTACTCTTAAGTTCAATGGCGGTCAGCTTCTCCGCAATGAGATTGGCCGTCTCCTCTGCCGACAGGTTCATGCGCGTGGCCGCCCGGATAGCTGCCTTGCGCTGTGCATCGTAAGAGCGTTCTACTACTGCAACCTGCTTGGCGATCATCGCTTCCTGCTTGGCTGCGATCTCAGCCTGTGCCTTTTCCTGCGCAATCTTCTCGGCGTTCATGGCATTGGAAATCGTTTTGAAAATGCTCTTGCCGCCATTCATGGCCGACTGCGCCAGCTGGATGCTCTTGTAGATGGCCAGGAATGTCACAACATCTTTGGTGATGTCACGGACTTCCTGCTTATTCTGTGCAAGGAATTTCGCCGTGCTGGTCAGGCCGCCGATAATCTCAGGAAAGACACTCTGCGCCACAGGAGCCAGAGCAGCTACAAAGGCCAGTTTCACCTGAGAGGACTCCATCTGCATGACCTTCATCTGCTGGTTGAGTTCGTGCATCTCTTTGGGGTCCAGGCCGATGCCCTGCACCTTCGAGGCCGTCTTAGCTGCCTCGGTGTACTGGTCTAGAGTCTGGGCCAGTGCCATGCCCTTGACGCCGAGCGTATCCATCAAAAAGGCCTGTTCTTGGCCATTCTGCTTCGCTTCTTTATAGCCCGTCGCGAGATTTTCTAGTTGCTGGTTGAGTGGCAGGAGCTTCCCGCTCGCATCCGTCAAGCTGACACCGTAATTTGCCAATGTCGTTTTGGCCCTGTCTCCAGCTGTGCCGGCCGACGTGAACGACTTGTCGAGGCGCATGATGGCCGTTGCCGCCGAATTAACATCGCCGCCCGTGAGCTTCAGGATGCGCGACAGCTGCCCCGCCTCGCCCGCGCTGATGCCCAGGCGACTCGACAGCGTGTAGACCGCATCACCGGCTTGCACGGCGCTTGAAATCAAGTCACCAAGGCCAAAAGCGCCACCGGCTGCGATTGCCAGCTTTTGAAAGTTACCGATTAGGCTGCCAGTCTGCTTGCTGATCTCGCCAATCTTGTTGCTGGCATCGTCAATCGGCTTCGTGTTCAGCGCTGTTTTCAGTGCTACCTGTGTCTCATTCAGTTCTCGCTTAAGCCCGGAGGCATCTGCACCGATCCGGATCTGCAAATCGCTGATTTTATTCAAATTCTATGCCTCCTGGTTTATTCTTCATCCAAGCCAAATTCCTTACGCAAAGCAGCCTCATCCTCTTCACGCTGTTTCCTCTTGCGCTCTTCCATCTGTGCCTTTACTTCTGGATAGAGCGGTATGAGGATTTCCTCCGTCGCGACAGGGTGCTCGAGTTGCACATTGACGAGCCACGAGAGGAAGTAGGCCCGTTTCTCGTCGAGACGCTTCTCTGCCGATCGCCGCCCTTCAAGGATCTTGTAGAATTCTCCAACCTGCAGATTCGAGAACTCCATCGGTGTCAGACCGAGATAGCCGTATGCGACCGTCTCACTCTCTTCCACCCATTCTCGGAACGAGGCAACGGCTACTTCTCCTCCGCCGCCTCTTCGACTTTTCCCGGCGTGAACATCCCCGTCGCAAAGATCGTGTTGAGCGCAACCGCATTCAGACCGTCCAGCGTGCCGCCGGCATAGCAGTGCTCCTCAATGAGCTTCTCGACCTCTTCTTCTGTAGTCCCCTTCGGCATGGCATGGCGCAGGACAGACGCCGTGAATTGCACGGTCATGTTGCGCGTGGATCCCATACCCACCTCCGTCATCAGTGCAAAGAGAGAGCAGTCAATATCTCTCTCAATCTCCATCATGTCGCGGATATTCAGCGACAAGCGCAGCTTTTTTCCATCTGCTGTCTCAAATACCGTTTCTTTTTTCAATTCTTGGTTCTCCTTACTCACATTCATACAGGCATATGGGCGCAGCCGCCTGGACGCGCCCGCCTGTCATTCTGCTTCGACCTGCTATCAGTGCGACGGACTCGTGGTATCCTTCGCGCGAGCACTCAGAGGGCCATTGCCCTCCAATTTGCCCGTGAGAGTCGCTGCACCATTGTGCGGGTTATCCAAGTCAAACTCCGTAATGGCCGCCCAGCCGCGCTGGAACGTCCTGTCCGGATACTCGATGCGCACATCTACCATCTTGCTTGCATCAAAAGCAGCATTGAGTGCGTCCACACCATCGTCATTCAGCATGACCAGGCCCGAAAGGTCAATCGTCCAGGACTTCAGGCCTGGCATTTTAGAACTCCAACCGCCAGTCGTCTTGTCCGACACGTCAATCGAGTCGGCCTTCTTACCCAGCTTCGAATTGCGCTGGCCGCCTACAAGTGTCCACGTCGGCGATTCGTATGTCCCCGTATTGACCTTCAGAAAGTAGTCTTTACCCACGGTCGCCTGCGTCTTATTCGGGTTTTCTGGCAGGCTGTCTGCTGTGATTGCCATAATTATTCCTCCTCATATCATTCATCATTTATCGTCTTGAATCTGAAAAACGGCGAGCAATCTGCCCGTGTAGCCTTCCACCTCGCTCGGCGACGTCGTAGCATCTACAACATCTTGAGCCACGACGGTGTACCCGTCCGCATTGAGATTGGCACCGACTGACGACAAGAGAGTCGCTGCATCGTCAATCATCTCATTGACCTCTCGACGTGTATGAGCCCGGCTGTAGGCATAGATTTCCATCTCGACCGTGTAGATGGCCGCATCTTTTGTTCCGGTATCCGCAACGTGGATGTCGCCGAATGTCAGGTACGGCGGCTTTGTATTCAGCGTGACGTACTCATAGACCGGCGCGCTCTGATAGGCTTTCAGAAGCTCACACGTCGCCTTCTGGAGCGCCTGGAACGGCATCCTGCGCTTAATCATGGTCTACTGCCTCCTCTACGGCCGCTGTAATCTTCGGGGCCGTCTCATCAATCGCCGCCTGCATGAATGGATGCGGCTTGCGCGGCGGTATTTGGGCCAACTTGAAGAAGTGATCTCCGTATTTCAGCGCCTTCTTCTTGCGCGGCAGTACAAAGGCCACGCCTGCACCGTGCTCGACCAGCCAGGAGTGATGTGCTTTTGATTTCACGTAGCCGGTATTGATGGACTCGTTGTAGTCCATTGAGATTTTCGAGACGAGATTGCCGCTCTTGGTATGCACATGGCGAATGGCTGACCTCATGGTATCTTCCGTACCGCTCCGAATGGCATCCTGCAGCATCTTCTTCGTTGTCTCATCGTAGTGGCCAACATCTCTCACCGCCTTCTGCACCTGCTCTGGCAGGTTCGAATGAATCCATGTCGTACTCATCAGGAATGCACCTCGGTCGTCGTCAGGATCATCTCTCCTGGCGTCGTATCGTCGACGTGGAGCACATCATACTCGTGCTCTCCTTCTGACACGCGCCAGCCCTTTCCAATCGTCGTCGCGCGGATGCGCATGCCCTGCGTCACTTCGACAGCTGCCGCATCACCAAGGATAGTCTTGCTGACGAAGCCTGGCTTCAGGAACTCTGCCCACACAGTCTGCACGGTCGTGTACGAAGTCTCATACCCGTGGATGTCATCCATCTTGTCTTCCGGCTTGCGCAGGTTGATGCGATGGCGCATCCTGCTTGTGATAATCATGCCCCACCACTCCCTTCTGCGCTCACGCTGTCCGCGCTGTACTGCAACTGCGCGATGGCCGAACGGATGAAGTACGGGAATGCCTGGTGTTTCTCCTCCTGGCAGTCTCGATTGTTGTACATCTCGGCCACGATGGCCGCCCGCACGATGTCAGCCTGCTTGTCAAATGACTCTGTCTTGCAGTGCATGGCAAAGTCATCTACCGCGCCAGCAAGGTACGCATCCGCCTGTGCGAGCAGTCGTTGCAGCATGGCATCCTCCACATCATTGTCGATGCGGAGATACAGCTTGATGTCTGCTACGCTGAGCGCCATACTATCACCCCTTATTCGAGTTATGCCGTTGTGACAGTGACGCTATAGGCTTTTACGGCATCCTTGTCGTCTGCTACGACGCCAAAGCGCTCTACGCAGCGCAGGGCCGTCGCGTACTTGTCAAAGAGGAAGTCCTGAGACACGGCAATCTCGACGCCAAGGCGCTGAAAGAAGGCCACATAGTCGCCGATGGAGCCGATGTAGAACGGGATCTTGCTTTCCTTTGTTGCCATCGTCGTGTTCGAGAGCACGAAGATTTCTTTGCCACGGAAGCGGTACGTGTCCTGTGCTGCCACATCCGGCACGAGCAGCGGACGCTTCTGGTTGTCTTCCAGCTCACTCAGCCACTGGAAGCCATCCTGATTCGTGACGATGCGGGCCCCTGCGTAGTATGCAGGATCGAGGTCGACATTCAGCGCTTTCATGAGCGACTTGTAATCCTTCAGCTCTGCCGAACTCAGGCCGCCGAGCAGGCCGAGGATTTCCTGGTTCTCTGTATTGATGGACTTTCTGGCAAAGCGCTGGCCGATGATGTCGAGGATGCTGACATCTGCATCCTGCAGGAGCTGGTTCGACACAGGGATGATATCGCCGTAGTCTTTGATTTCATACTTCAGCTGACCGAAATCGAAGTCAGACTGCTTGATGGTCGTGATTTCTTCAAAGTTCGTCAGTACACCATTCTCGTCTCCGAGTGTCGGCATCGAGCCGGATGTGCTGTTGGCCGTCTGGACATGCGCCAGCGTCTTCAGTGAGGTGTAGGCCTTGCGGTACTCACGCAGCGTTGCCATCTGCTCTTCCGGTACGAGGTAGCCGCCCTTGGCTGGCGTTGCACCGACCTGGCCAGGAGTACCGGCAGCATCATCGACGCGCTGGACCGGCGTGCTGTCCGCCGCGTAGAAGTCGCGCTCCTGCTCGTTGAGCGGGATACCGAGGACGAGCTTGTTGAAAATGCGATTGCGCATAACCTTGTCTTCAACGGCATTCTTCAGCACCGGTGCTGCGGCCGGCAGGAAGTTGGCCAATTCCTCTTTCTCCATCTCAAGCTGTACTTTGTAGGCTTGCTCTGCATTTTTCAGGTCCGGCAGCAGATCATACGCTTTTTTCGTTTCGCCTGCTTCCTGCAGGTCATTGATCTTTGCCTTGATTTCATCATAGGTCTTTTTAAGCTGGTCAGATTTCTTCATGTCATTCTCCTTCCGCCAACGCAAGGGCGATGGCCACTTGCATATTCATGGTCTTTCTTTCCTCTTCAGCAGCTTCCGTATCATCCGGGACTGGCTTGCAATCTTCCTTCCGCTCCAGAAGGGCTCTGATTTTCTGCGGGATGTCCTTACACCTGCCAGCAGCCGCCCGGAACGCATCGCTGACGCTGGCCGCTGTCTGCGTCGCTTCCGTGACTTCCACATTGAAGTACCGCGCCGCCGACTCACCCGTCAGCCACGTTGCCTGCTCTACCATATCGTGCACCTGCTCCGGCGTCACGCCATCCTTGGCTGCCTTATTGTAGGTGGACTCCAGACCATCCTGGATGGTATCCAGCATCTCGATGGCTTTCGCCAAGTCAGACGCATCGCCGTACAATGCGCAGGACGGCTTGTGGATCATCAGGTATGCATTTGACGGGATGCAGCACGTGTCGGCTGCAAAGAAAATCTGCGTTGCAACCGAGCAAGCCCAGCCATCGACCACAGCCGTCGTCGGTCCCTTGTGGCGAGCGACCATGTTGGCAATGGCTATGCCAGCCGCGACCGAACCGCCGTCTGAATTGATGTAGATGGTGAGGGGCTGCTCGTCATCGATAGCATCGAGCTGCTTCTTGATGTTGCTCGGCCATTCGTAGCCGCCCGTGTTGCCCTCGCCCCGCCACCATTCAATGTTATTCCCTTCCTGGTCATCGACGATATTGCCAGAAATGCTAATTTCCGCACCTTCTGCGCTATTTTTTACTCGAATCATTCCTGTCACCTCCTTCATTGCTTTCATTAACTTTTTCCACCGGACTTCGCGCCATATGCCAGGCCGATATCCTGCAGCTTCACGTACGAGCCGTTGACAATATGCACATCGCCGCCCGCACACGGCGGCATATCCACCTTACCGCGCGCCTCATTCGGACTGTAGATGGCCGACTGTACCATCTTCTGCAGGACATCCGCCTGCTGTGTTGGGTCGCCTCGCAAAATCATCCAGAAATTGAACTTGAAACCAAGGCCTCGCGACTGCTCGGCCGGTGTCAGCAGCTTACGGTTGAATTCCTGCTCGTAGACCGTGATGATGTGCAGCAACGTCTGCACGTAAAATGAGAGTGACTGCATCGCGCTATTCGCATAGCTTGATTTGCTGTAATCATTGAGCTGATTTGGCTGAATGCCGAAGGCTGCTGCCACTTGCAGAGCGTTGTACTTTTTAAGCTCGTAGAACTGGCTATCCGTCAGCTTGAGGTCGAGCGTCTGGATATCGTAGCCCATTGGCAGGGTAATCATGCGCCTGCCGTCATCGCGGGCCTGCTCGTCAATCTTCTTGAGCAAGACGCGCTGCTTCTCTTTGCTGAGGTCACCGACATACTTGACGACCGCATTGGCTGTGAGGCCTTTCTGATACAGATTGTTCAGGAATTTTTGGCTGGCCTTTGCACCCGCCATATTCGTCGCCAATATCTCGCGCACGCTCTTGCCTGCATATCCACCATCACCTGTGACCCATGACTTGACATGGAGCATGTCTCCCGGGTCAATCCAGTACGTCTTCCCGCTGCGTCTGTCCGTATAGCAGTAGTAGTAGCGCCTCTGCGTAAATTCGTCCGTGTTGTTGACCCAGATCTGGACCATGCGCGGGTCGAGCGGGTACAACCCCTGCAAGGTGCCTCGATGGCGCATCACGTAGACATACGCATTGCCGAAGTGGTTCCTGCAGTATTCTAAGTAAGTAAAGAACTGGATCGGCGTCTCGAGTTGGTTCGGTTCAAAGCTGATGAACGGAACCACTTCATGACGCATGACGCGGTTCTTTTTCTCATCCATCAGATAGAGTGGCATCTTGCCCAGCGCTTCTGCCAACGTTTTCAAGCATGTGAAGTACGTAATCTCAGACATGTCCGGACCAAGCTCTGCATTTCCCGAACCGAAGAACAGTTCATTAACCGTGCTCAGGCTGATGCCGGTGCTCTCGCCACCATCATTGCGGATCCAGCGCTTGACTTTTCCGAACAGATTCATTCCTTTCACCTCCCCTCTTTCTCATCTTCTCCCATTGAATCCAGCCACATCTGCAGGGCCTCCTCACCATCCGGCACATTATTTTCTTTCGAGAGAAACCACATCTTCCACGCGTCGATAATAGCGTCGATTGGGTCGATGCGATCGGTCTGTGTCATCTTGTCCACTTTGATCTCGCCAAAAGAGTTCGGCTCCGAGATGATTGCATTGGTGGCCGACCAGCTCAGCAGTGCATTGTTTTGGTCGTAAGATACCTGGCCAGCCTTGACGCTGAGCTGGAAGTCCTTCGTCGTATCGTTGAGACTGCGGGCCGACTGCTTGACCTCGGTCAGGTCGCATGACAGTACGTCCTCGAGATCAGCCAGGAAGGCCGCCGCGTTGTGGGCATCGTAACCGCAGCCGATGATATCGATATCGTACTCGTCAATCATGCGCTTGAGGTCCGCGATGATGTACTTGTAGTCCGTCTTGATGCCGTACATGCCGCTCGTCAGCGTGATGAGGCCCTGATTCTTCCAGACGCCATACGGCGCGTCATCGCTCTTGATGTGTTCTGTCAGGCGCAGCTCAGGCATATAGCTGTGACTCCAGATATAGACGTTATCGTCTTGGAGTGGGAAAACGATACTGATAGATGTCAGATCGCCTCCGCTCGACAAATCAATGCCGAGGTATCCTTCCCGTCCGCGCATATCTGCCAATGTCCAGGGCTTGCCGCCCGCTTTCCATGCCGCCATATCGAGCAGTGCTCCACCCGTATACGTCACCCACTGGTTGAGCGTCTTCGTCTCGAAGTTCACGAGCTCTTCGCCCTGCTTCTCCCTGGCGTCGATGGCCTTGTTGGCCACGACGGCCAGTTTCTCGTCGTCGAGTGTGACCTCGTCCGGCAGGAATAGCTTGAGCGGATTTGCCTTCGCCCAATTCTCCTTCTTCCAGATATCATCCTCTTCGTCGAGCTCAGCGATGTAGACAAAGAGATTGTCCTTCTGCACGACCCCTTCCAACACTTTCTTGCAGAACTGATACTGTTCGTAGCACGGGCTCTTAAGATTGAAGCCGGCTGTCGTGATAGCGATGGTCAGTGCGTTCTTGACCATGTCCTGGCCATCCATCATGAGCTTGTACATCTGGTTCGTCGGATGGGCGTGGTACTCGTCCACAATGGCCAGGATGGTCCGGAAACCGTCTGCGGATTTCGTATCCCTGCCGATGGCCTTGATGGTCGTGCCGGTCACTTTGCTCGTAATCGTGCGGTCATATGTCTTGATCTTGTACAGCTCCGCCAAATCCTTGTCCGACTGGATGAACTTGGCAACCTCGTCCCAGACGATATTTGCCTGGTCCTGTTTCGTTGCCGTGCAAAAAATCCTGCCATACTGATAGCCGCCGAAGGTCGCAAAGTCATTCGCAAGCGTTCCGGCCAGAAATGACTTGCCATTCTGGCGGCCCACTTGGACATACGCTTCGCGATACCTTCTGATGTCGCTGCGTTTCTTGCGCCAGCCGAAGAGACTGCCGATGATGAAGTTCTGAAAGCCGCGCGTGTGGAGTGCACGGGCCTCTCCCTCGCCGATTGTCAGCGTGTTTGCAATGTCGATGTGGCGTTCTGCCTCTTTGACATCGAAGATCCACTCTGATTTCTTATTCCGCATGTCGCGGATGTGGCGCTGACAGGCCAGTTTCTCGCTCCGCCCGCAGATGCGCTGCCCGCTCAAGACGAGCTTGGCGTATTCCGTCGTGCGGTCTCTCATCCCTTATCACTTCCAAAGAACTTGATGTATTTATTGACCGACTTCTCCTCTTTTGTCGGCACAATCAGCTTGAGGCGGTCTGTCACGCTCATGCCGAGCTTGGCCGAGCACGCGAAGATGTTCTTCGCCGCTCGGTCAGATACCGCCACCCATGGCGACGGCGTCTCATAGCCGTTCTTGGTTGTGACCGTAGCTCCGTGGATGTTGATGTGCATCGCAGCATCCGCGTAACGGCTGTAGTTGTCCGCATAGACGGCCAAGACCGCGAGGTCGAGGTTGTCGAGCATGCCGAGCTCTGCCGACTCTCTCACGACACGGTCAAATTCCAATGCCGCTCGGTCCGACAGCCAGTCCGGAGGGGAGAGGGCGTCCGCCTTGACGTGCATCTGCTTCTCCGCTTCACTCCTGGCAGCTCTTGCCGCCTTACCGATCTTCCCGGTCGACATCGACACGACTTTTCGTGGGCGTCCCATAATCTCATCCCCTTTCATGGTTTTTGGCATTTTTTCGCGACAAAGGAGGGGGCGCGGTCTGATGCGCGATAGCAAAAACTTTTTTGACCGCCCCCTCCCATAAAGAAAACTTATCCATCTGCTGGCTTCTTCATGCGGATTCTTGCGAGTCTCGCCTGCATGGCGGCCTTCTCCTTGCCGCCTTTCTTGTAAGCATCATGAATCAGCTTATGCGTCTTGTCCGACACATAGACCAGATTCTGCGGATTGAGCGCCAAGTCAGGCCGCTCGTCCACCGGTATGATGTGATGTGCGATGCGTCCTGCTGTCATGCGCTTCTCGTAGTACATGACGTATTCATCGATGTACTGAGCACGTGACTTCACGGCAAGCTGCAGGAGCTGCCACGGCCTTGAATGATACAGCGAAGCGGCTTTCTTGTTCCGGCTGTCACGGTCATATGATTTCTGCCGCTCTTTCAGGCACGGGCACGGCTCTCCAACTCTCACTTGCCGCCCGCATGCGCTGCAAATCCTCATCAGCATGAATCACTACTCCTTAAAAGATGCCCGCGCGCTTATATGTATGCTCGCGGGCCAATGACTAGGGGAATCTTGAAAGCCTCGCTGAGGCGTGCATGTTTTTTTTGATGGTTGGCTTGCACGCCCTCGCTCTTGCTCACACGTCACTATACCATGGATTCTTCGAGCAAAACGGCTGCCGCACTAGATTGTTTATTATTGTTTATTATTTATTATGGTGTGAATCTCTGCCACATCACGAACAAGGTCATGCCACCACGACCGCAGTGTCCGTGCGCCTACCCAAGCCGCCCGCTCTCCGCCCGCCTCAGCTTGATAGCTTGCATACCGTTGCTGGACGTACGGCACCCATGTCTCTTTGCCCTTGTAGTAGAAGTGCTTCCGCCATGCTTCTCTTCGTAAGCGCAGGAACGTAGACTTCTGATCTCCTGCCCTGTCCGTCACCATCTCGACAGCTTTGAGCCAATTCTTCGTCTCTTGCTCTTGCTCTTGCTGATACCGTGCAAGCTCTTGCCTATAGCACAGCAAGTAGTGCTCGGCCATCTTCCGTTCACCCTGTATCTTCTCTTGTACCCAGCTCCACTCTTCGTCCCAAGCCGCCAATCTGGTCACCTCACAAACATGCAAAAGCAGAGAGGCCACGCCTCTCTGCCACAGTCAAGTCATGATTCTCTTCTCATATCTCCGGTACCTGTTTATCTTCTTCGGCCAGCGCGCGCATGGCATACGGCACGCATGGTACTTTCTTTATCATGTCATAGATATTCGTGCCTTCTACCGGCCACCATGTGCCATTCACCCACCGGTACCGGATCTGTTTCAGTCTCTCGATCTCCTTCTCCAGCCGCTTGATTTCCTCGAGAGCGGCCTTTTTCTCTGTGCGCTGCCGGTCTACCTCCATTGCCAATCTCTGGCACTCCTTATGGGCTGCGTCCCGCTCCAACCCAGTCCTGAGCATCGCTTTCGATGCCCGAGCCTGCAGTTCACTGTACTCCTTGAGCAGGTCCTGATATTTCCATACGCCTCTGATATCCAAGCTCATTTTCTTACCCTCTTCCCAAAATCTACTGCATCGCTCTTGGCCATCTCATCGGCATTCTTGAAACCATGACGATGGGCATGCTCGTTCGTGATGCAATCGAAGTACTCGCCACAGATCTTGCAGATGCCACTCTGCCACCGGCTGCGCTTTTTAACTGGCAGGAGTATGGGCTGCTTGCCTCGATTCTTCCTGTCCCGTTCAATCATCTCACAGACAGTGGCCGCAATCTTCCTTGTCTTGGTATCCTGGCTCATCGGTCATCGCCACCTTTCGCCTGCGTCTCCATCGGCACAAGGTAGCCGCGCCGCTTGTTCTTCGCATTCACACGCCGCTGGATGGCCGCCCGCTCGCGGTCGTCATACCCCAGTGCATGCAGATATGTCTCGCAGACCGTCTTGACGTCTGTCAGCTCCTCTGCCAGCTCATCCCGCCGTGCCTCGTCGTCATCACCTGCCAACTGCAGATAAACAGCCTTCTCGTGTGCCTCCATGACTTCTTCCTGAAGCTTCTGGAACCAGACACGCACGAGCGTATTCGCGTCGTACGTCTGATGCTTATCGTGCAGGACCGGCATCGGCAGATCCTGTTCCGTGAATATCTTCATGCCATCGCCCCACAATCTACAATCTGCAGCATCATATCCATCATCTTCTTCATGGCCGCCCGGTATCGCTCGCGCTGATCTGACTCCATGGATGTCAGTGCTTCGTTCATCGCATTGAACTCGCCTTTCATGTTCTCGAAGTGGCGCTTGAAGTCAAGGCTGATGGCTTCCTTCCCCTGCTGTTCTTCCAGCTCGGCAATCTTGGCTCGGAGACTCTTGATCTCCTGCTCGGCCTCTTCCGGCATGCGTTCCACTACGGCGCCGGCTTCGACATCGGCATGCTGTGCTTCCTGCAGGTGCTTCTCGAGGTCAGCAATGCGGGCCGTCCGCTCAGCCATCTCTTCCTGCAGTCGCTTCACCTCTCCCTTGGTCTCTTTCGTCTCGGCAGTCATCTTCCGCAGCTTCTCTTTCAGCTTCTCTTTTTCTGCCACGACTCTCTGTGCCGTGTCACTGAGCTCCTCATTGCTCTTGCGCCACGTCTCGAGGTTCGCCCGAGCCTCATCGCGCTCTTTGATGGCCTTCTCCAGCTCACGCTTGCTCATCCCGGCGAGGTCATCTCTATGCTCTTCCATGAATTCCGCGCACTCATCCTCCGACTTGATGCTCAGCAGTGCAAACATCTGCGAGCGGTTCAGCTGGCTGATGACTTCTTGGTCCATCTTTGTGCCGAAGAGCTTCTGCTGGGTATTGCCGAAACGCTCATAGGTACTCATAAGCATCTGCGCCGTGCGCTCGGAGTAATCGACCGATGTCTTGAGCCAGTAGGCCCAGCTGCCATGTGGCACGGCTGCCTTGGCCTGGATGAGCCGGCGGCCAATCTCGAGCGTCGCATTCTGGACGGTCGCCCGCGTCTGCTCCTTAATGGCATTGATCTCTCCGGCCAGGCGTGTCAGACGCTCCTCATCGGATTCCTTTGGCATGGTGCCGCCCGCCATCGGTACGGCCGTCTTCTGCTCCCGCATTTCTTTCACATCTTCACTCATGCGCTCTCCCTCTCTCTTCTCTCAATCTTGACTGCATTGAATCGGTCGACAAATGCTTGTGCCTCGGGCGGCAGGTCGCGGTTGAACTTTGCCCTGGCCTGTACGATATGGGACCCGTCCGCCGCAATCTCCATCGTGCCGACTCGCTCTTTGAGGTCGTCTGCCTTGCGGATGAATACGACGATAGTCCCACCAGAAGCCACGCGGTCCACATAGCCGCCTACACAGCTGTGCATTGCCGCGCCTTCGGTGATCAGCTCCTTGAGGTGCTGTGGCACATAGATGGTCATGCCGCCCGCCGCGAAGCTGTACTTCCTGACGATGGCCTTGCGCCTTTTCTGCCAGGCCTTCTCCTTGCTCCTGTCCTGCCTGAGCTTCAGGGTGCCCTGCTCGATGCGTCGACGTTCTTCCTCTAGGCGCAGCATCTCGTCCACCTGTTCATGGTACATTCGATGCGTCTCGATCAGATTGCGTGGCATGAGGTTCGATTTCTTGGTGAGGTCAACGCCCAGACGCTGGCAGTCCCATATGTAATCCCGGTAGAAGTCCACTGTGAGTCTCCTGCCCTCATTGCGCGCTTCCTGCTTCTTGAGGTAACGCAGGAGGCGTGGCAGCTTTATCACTGCAGCCAGACGCCTCAGAAGATCAACGGAAACCATGCCGTATTGCATCATGTCTATCATGCTGATGCTCTGGCATCCACTCTGCCGTACATACTGCCAGGCTCCCACAAGCAAGACGTTCTTGTAGCTCGTCTCGCGCAGCCATTTCTTCTCCGCTTTGGTGAGCGTCCCCCTCAGGACCTTTGTCACCGTCTTGCCCCGCCAGTTGATTGAGATGCCACACCGATTGTTCTCCTCGCTGTACTCAAAGAGGTACTCACGCGTCATCCGTCCGAGCTTTGCCAGGCATTCTGTCGCGAACGGGTAGCGGGCGGCCAATGTGAAGAAGCGCAGGTAGGCGCCCCTCGTCCCCCATTGCCAAAAATCATCACGCACGGCATCCCAGATGTATCGGAACGGCGTCTCGGCAACTGCCCCATCCAAGCTGTCTATATCGACGTAAAAGGGCAGGCCCGCATAGCCCATGTTCATGTAGACGTACCAGCGCGGCCCGGCAGGCTTGCACATCTCGTACCGGAGCGGCTTTCTCGCATTGTAGACACGACAGCCGTCTTTAGGCCGTATTGTCGCCGAGCCTTTGCCATATACGAACACACTGCGGCTGTCCACATATACGTCCGGCTCCACCTGCCACGGCATGACGCCGTCTCCATAAGCCATCCCCCAATCCATCTCTACGTACACGGCCTGCGCCGTCAAGATCTCTGTATCGATGGCTGAATTGCCGTAGATGTAGAGCAACATCCTGTCCCTGAGTGTCTTACAGCCTCTCCACGTGTGGATGACCTCCGCCTCATGCAGGCAGGCCGGACAGAGCGCCTTCCTGCGATGCCTGCTTCTGTCAATCCGGACGAAGTTGCCGCAGAAGTCACACCATGCATGATGACGGTCCTCTGTGCTGCACACCCATAGATGGTGCGGCATGATCTCGCGAATACGCGCCACGACTTCCTCATCGAACCCCTGCGGAAAGTGTGCTTGCACTTCTTCCACCGTCTCTGGTATGCGACTGCTCATAGCAATTCCTCCAGGTCTGCGTCAAAGGTCAGCGGTCTTGCTGGCGTTCCGCCCGCAGCCGGTTGCGCTTTTTCTTCTGGCATGTCGCCCGTCATCCCATACGGCGTCCAGCTCTTGGCCATTGCATGATAGACCGCCATCATCAGGCCGCCCTCGATGAGTGCCCGAGCCTCGTCTTCCGCGTACCCGTAGTAGCCAAGGATCCACTCGAGCATCGTATCGGCCGACGCGCCCACGCAGCGATCGCCAGTCATCTGGTAGATTTTTTCTGCCTGCTTCCGTGTGTATTGATAACATCCCTTGATTCTCCGCCCTTCACCCAATATACGCTCGGCCGCCTCGTCCGGACGGTAGTCCAGCCAAGCCCGGACGATACACGCGATTGCATATTCCGGCGATTCAGGTTTCAGGTCTTCATTCTCAATGGCCTCGACGGCCGCTTTGTATTTTTCGATGTCAGACATAGTCATTCTCCTTTTTCTGCCATAGGTTATAGGGCCAATGCTTCTCCGATGCTCTTGCCGACCGCATCGTGCTCCTTCCACACGGCCTCCATGGTCAAGCTGCCTTCATGGACGGCAGTCCAGATGTCGGCCAGTTCTTTATAAGCACGCATGGCCCGTTTTTGCCCGAAGCCAAATTCGTCGCGCAGGGCAATGAGGAATACGGCCGACATGACGCGCACAGTCCGGTATTCCACCCTGCGGCGCATCTCCCACGTGTCATCCCTCTCGATGCGGAAGCCCCAATTCAGTTCCTTCTCGACGATGGCTTCCATCTCTTCGAGCTTCACATATCGCCCTTTCAGGCACTCCATCTGTACCCGCATTTTTTTGCGCAGGCGCAGGAGCCGGTCCGTGCTCCAGCCGAAGCTGCGGTGCATCGCAACGACAATCGTGGCCATGATCTCCACTACAGCCTGGCGGCGCACGGCCGCCTGCATGACGAGTTCGTGTGTTGTCGCATGGCGCACGGCCTTCTTCGCCTTGGCATACGTCTTGACCGCCCGCCGGTCGCCGACGGCTGCTGACTTCTCGGCTTTCCGCCGCATCGCTCTTGCCAGTCTCATAGATATTCCTCCTCATCACGTTTCACATCCAGCCAGCTGCGGCCTCCATCATAGACAATCCTGCCCGTATACGGATGCAGCCGGTTGCAGTCCACAAGCTTGCCGCAGCGGGCGCAGATGTGCCGCCCGTTTATCTTGTGGACATATCTACGGCAGTACGGGCAGGCATACGTCGCGTATTCTTCCGGCCCGTATATCTGGTACAGGATGGCCATACCGCGCTCTCTCCTTGCCATGTCCTCACCTCCTGTACGGATCCAGAAATTTGACAGCTCCGTCGAAGCAGACGCGCCAAGGTGACAGGTCTTTCGGTGTCGCGTACTTTCTCCCAAAAAAGAGCTTGAAATTGCTCCACACGGTATAGGGCACCATGAAAAAGCGGTCCTGTATCCCGCAGCACACGAACGAATCCGCGCCAAGCTCCTGGAAGGCATCCAGCTCGTCCGCCTGCTTCTGCGTCAAGACGTCCTGCATAATCCTGTCCTTGTCGGTGATTTTGGCTTCAAATACGATGGCGCGGCCGCCCTTCAGGACACCCTTGTAGTCCGGCTGGGCATGGCCCACGAACTGCACTTTGGCAATGCCGCCCGCACCCTTGTGCAAACACCTAAATGGCTCCGGCGTCTTCTCGATGTTGGCAATGCCATGCATCCGATAGTACCGGCACCCTGCATCAATCACAGCTTCGAACTGCCGTCCGCGCGCGTTGCTCATGGCTCCGCGATAAGACGCAGCCGGTTTCACTTTCCATCTCTCCATTTATCCACACTCCTGTGTATGATTTACTTGCGGCCGCTCGTCCTAGATCCGAAGCCGCACCATGGTATAGCTCTGGTATGGGAATCCGTTCTGCCCGATGTCCTGGCGGACGGAGTCCCGCAGGATGTAGTAGCCCTTCTTTGGCTTCGGCTTCTTGAGCCAGTGCCCAGCGTGGACGATGATCTTGCGGATTTTGGGCGGCTGTAGATTGCGGCTGGCGCAATAACGCTTGCCAAAAATCTGCCGGTCCGTCCCGAAGGTCTGCCGCGCGTTCTTGACGATGTAAGCCGCAATGCTCGGATAATGCCCGCGCCGGTCAAGGTGTCTCGTGTTGACCGATGGGTATGGAACCTGCTCCGTCCCCGCAATGTCCTGCCAGAGCATCTCAATCTTCTCCGAGTCGAATGCCGAGAACACGGCATGGAAGTGAATCCCGCCACGGCTCCCGATACCGACCGTATACAGGTACTTCAGCTCTTTCCCCGCCCTGCGGTACATCCGCCGCAGCTTCTCGAGGAACTTCTTGACATCATCCCGTATCTCTGCCGGTGTCTTCCGCGTCCCCCGAGGATAACCGAAGCGCATCCAGAGGTCGCCCGGCCCGAAGTTCTGGTTGATCAGCCAGCGGCACTTGTCTTCCGCCCGCTTCCACTTCCACCTCTGTACCTTCTCCTCCGACTCGCCCTCCTGCTCTCCCTCCCCTCTGCCATTCCCTCTCGCTCCTATCCTTCCCGAGATGTAGTTGATGACCTCGAGAGTATTCCCTGCTTCGATGATCTTCCGGATGTACTTCTTCTCACTTTTCTTGCTCATCCCGCTTGCCCTCTGCCTTCAATGGTATTTTCTCCGCTTGAGTGGATACCCTTAACGGGTCCGGCTAAAAGCACTGCCACAGGATGACAAGCTCAGACTTCCGTGCTATAATGAAGTCGAGTCAGACGGTCATCCAATGACCAAGCCTGCCTTCGCCGCCAGCGGAGGCAGGCTATTTTATTGCCATAAAAGCCACCCGCAGGCTGCTCCGACGAGGAAGCCGCCCGCAAAGATGACCGCCCATCCATAGGGCGAGAAATACGGCAGATGGTAGTCCTGCCACAGTCTTCGCATCTCCTTCATGGCGTGATCACCCCGATTGCGATGCCAAAGACCTGCGCAAAAAAGGCTGCCATGCCGACGCCGATGACGGCCGATGCCAGTACCTCCAATGCCGACTCAATCCGGCGCGTCGAGCGTCCTGCTCGGATGACGCGCCCTTCTTTATCGCGTTTTGAAAACTTCATGCCGTTTCCTCCTTCCGTTCTGCGTCCGTTTTGTTGACGAACATCGAAATGTCGATGCGCGTCCGCTCAAGTGCCTGCTGCAGCTCGGCATCTGTCGTGATGCCCATCTCTGCCAGCTCCTTCTTCAGGGATTCCGCCCGCTCGTGGACTGTCATAGTCATGGCCTCCTTTGTCGTGTGCCGGTGCAGGTTGCCGCCTGCAGATACATCTGCCGGTCTCAAATCAATCGTTGTTATCCTTCTTGCAGTATGCGCCAATGGCACATACATGCTCGCAGTAGTAGTGGATGAGCTCAGGAGCATCGTACTCCTTGGCCATCACAATCACTTCATCTTCATGCGGCAACCGGATGCCGCGCTCAATCTGGTAGAGCCGCGTCGAGCCGATGCCGATGACCGCTCCCGCACTCTGCCGGGACTCGAAAGCCGAATCCCTCTCAGCCGCCCGCAAGCGGGCTTTGTAATATGGCGTATCGTTCATGCCAACTTCGTCTCCTCCGCTCCCAATCGGTTACAATGACCAGTTACTCTTTTTCCGTGGGTTCAATCTCCCTTCGGGTCAAAGCCAAACGGTTTTAGTCCATTACACACAAGCTTGTATAGTTCTTCGTCCGCATGTGGAGTCATCTGGTAATGTTCCACCGCGTAAAAAGCCAATTGGTTTCGTTGCAAATCCCGAAGTAGATGAATGATTTCCTGCAGGTCTTGATGGAGTGTCTCTATTGAGACCTGTTTTTGTTCTTGGCAGTCTCTCCATCCACACGCTCCCCTGAAGCTCGCCTCACTGTCTGACACTGTATCCCGCCCCTCTCTTCATCCGCTTGACGGTCTCCATGATCGCCACGATGGTTGCTGGAGTCGGAATCTGTTTGCGTGCTTCGATGTCGCAGATGATAAAGCTCATCATTTTGACAAGGCTGTCCGGGTTGCCGTACGTCGTGCTGCCCGAGTCGTAGTCCGTACCGCCGTCCGCCGTAGGAGTGGTGGTGCAGCAGCTGACAATGTAGCTATCAATGACTCCCTGCTTGGCGAGGCCGTCCAATACCTCGCTGGCCCCATCTGCAACAGCTTTGCAGGTCTGCATCTTTCTGTTGATCTTCTTCATGTTATTCCTCCTGTCCGCGCATCGGCGAAGCCGTGCGCTGAAAAATCGCAGTACAATAGAGTCGGGGACTTATGCAGTATTTCTTTTGGTATCTTTTAAAGATACTTCATTTGTAAAAAAAATATCGTCAATACTTTTTCCCAGCGCGCAAGAAACCTTCCTCGCATCGTCCAAGGAAAACTTAGTCCTCCCCAGCTCCTTCTTACTATATGCCGCTTTCGTATCTAACCCCAAAAGTTTCGCCATATCTTCACATGTCAACCCTCTTTCTTTTCTGAGTTCTCTTAAACGCTCAAACATCGACATCACCTCCCACACGTATCTTTTAAAGACACTTATACTATATCACAAGTATTGTTTCTTGTAAAGATACCTTATAAAATAAATTTCCATTCTAGATACAACGGTTGTATGTCCCTTACAGAAACCGTAAACTTAATATAGTATCTCATTTGGATACCAAAGGAGGGATCTTCATGAATAGAATTAAGGAGCTCCGAGTTGCAAGGAGCTTAACGCAAGAGGAGCTCGGTAAAATTCTGAACGTTCAGAAGGCCGCAATATCAAAATACGAGAATGGGCGAGCCGAGCCAAGCGTGGACATACTAAAAAGAATGGTTTGTTATTTTAGTGTATCATCCGATTATCTTCTTGGCCTGTCCGATATCGCCCGGCCACCCGCTGCTCCTTCATCCACTCCATCCCTCGCTCCTCAGGACAAGGAGCTTTTGCATAAGTATCATGCACTGACAGATGAACATAAGGGCCTGCTCAATGGCCAGCTCGATGCCATGTATAATCTTGACAAACCGAAAGCAAAAGACATGGCAACGTAATCTACACCGATAAGGATTTCTGGCAACAAAAAAGACCGCCCCGCAGGCGGTCATGAACCCTGACAATCCGATATTGCATACGCTCCACGCAAGCCATATAATAATGACAAGGAGGTGCATCGATATGACGTTATTTCAAGAAATCCATAAGCAAGTCCAGAAGATGAAGCAATGCCGTCAGCAGTTCGACAGGGACTACAACGAATCCCGTCGTCGTGTCGATGCCACCAGAAAGGATATCGACAAATGGACAAAAGCACGAATCAAGGGGCCAACCAGGCCGAAAACCTGATTGACATCCTCTACAAAGACGATTACCGCGTAAAATCCTATATCGCCCAGATGCTTGCAGGAGCCGTACAGAGTGTGAAGAAGCAGACCACCTCTAGTATCGGCTCCTCTTTTAATGTAAAAGGAAGTGCTGCCTTTGCCAAAGGCGGCTATCTTCGCAATCAAAGCGAATCCAGTATGACTGAAACAGAGGGCGATGTGCATGACCATGCTATCATGCTGCTTCTCAAAGAGCTCGACCTTACGCCAGTGAGCACTCTCCCCCGCGACGCAACTGGCACCATTGTTCATCTGCGTGGTGAGCTTTCCTTGCGCGATTTCAGTTCTTTCGGGGATATTTTGTCTATGGTGGCCTCCGACCCGAAGCAGTTCAATGTTCAAAGACAGGAGGCGCGCCAGATTCAAGCTGCATTCAAGGGTATTTCCAAGGTCATCCCCTTAAATCTAGAGGCCGAAATCATCATGGCCGATGGCATCACCGTACGCGGCATCCTGAAATCCGAATATATGCTTACTGACTACCGCGACCTTGTCTCCATGTATAGCACGCATCTCCCTGGTACATGGGATATCATCGGTATCCTAGATCGCATGAAGCCGTCACATACTCCGCCCGCTCAAGGGCTGCGCTCATCCATGGATACTATCGCTATGGCGGTAAAACTCCTCTATGATAACGGTGGCATCAATTATGCACTCACTCCCTTTCTGATTTACAGAGAATTATCGTGAGTATCGTCTCCAGCAAAAACTCTCGCAAAGGGCCAAAGAAAAGGAAACTCGTCCAGGTCTTATTTCTCATGATTGTACGACAAGGAGGTATTCTCATGATTTATTGCAGAAAATGTGGTGCGGCTCTCCCTGATGACGCACAATATTGTATGAAATGCGGCGCAAAGGTGGTTCCTTTGCCAGATTCTTCGACCGGTCCGCTCCCTCTGCGTACCGATGTATCCGAAAAAACACCTTCCTCAAAGAAGCCTGCAGGTCGTCCTGTTCAACCTCGCAGATCTCCTGCACCATCTCACAGTTCTTCTGTCACAGAAAAAATCGCCTATGCCATCGGCGGCCTGCTCCTTTTGGGCGGTTGCTTTGCGCTCATCTTCTGCTTTTTCATGCCATCGCCTTCTGCTACCGGTACAAAAGCATCGGTGCGACAGACTTCGTCATCTAGTGCCAATACCAGTTCTGCCAGCTCGACGGCGCAGTCAGAAGAGCAGCGGAAAGCACATGAAGAAGCAATCAAGCCACCCGTCACGCTGAACAAAGTGACCGTCAGGCCGAACGTGATTGGCGAGCCTCAGCTCTCGCTTTCTTTGACCAATAACTCCAGCAAGAGTATTGATGCCTTCAAGATTCGCGTCAGCGCATATGATAACTACGGCACGAAATTAAAGGAGTTCGGCTATGGTGATGATTACTATGCTGGCATCTCGCAAGACACCATCCCGCCCGGAGGCACCTCGTCTTCCGATAAATCTTGGACGCTCCATGGATTCGAGTCCGGCAGGAAGTTCGTTGTCCGCCTCATCTCACTCCATTTCTCAGACGGAACCGAGTGGAACACCGAAAAAGACCAGCAGGTCACGATTGAAGGCCGCTTCAATCCTTGATTGAGTAAGCACTCAATGATCATCTCAACAACGAAAAGACTGCCCGACTACCGGCAGCCAGATATTGATATGAGCATTGCCCGCTTTATCAGCTGATCTCCACCTCCGGCAATAAAAAGGCCGCCCGGAGGCGGCCGTAAGCATTTCGGTAGTTTACATGTAAAACTTATTAAAGTTAGCAGAAAAGCACCACTTTGTCAAGATTTTTCATTGACATTCCTGGCTGTATCGAGTATGATGATGATAAGGGAATAGCAACGAACCTGCGGGCGAGTTGCGGGGTCTTGCTTATCTGCGGAGAAGCAAGACCTTTTTTTATTACCCGAAAGGAGTGTTCTCATGCCGAGCAGTAAACCATTCAAGACCTATCGCCAACAGCTAAAAATACTTCGTTCCCGCAACCTCGAGATACGAGACGGTAGCAGGGCTACGACAATATTGAAGCGTGAAGGGTACTATAACATCATCAACGGCTACAAAGATATCTTCTTGGATACTGCGCTCTGCCGTCAGGCTGGCGAAGACCGCTACAAGCCTGGCACGACTTTCGAGCACATATATGCACTCTACACCTTTGATCGCGCCATGAAGTCGGCTTTGATGGACGCAATCCTGAAGGTTGAAACCTTCTTGAAAACGCAGATTGCCTATTTCTTCTCTGAAACATACACCCAGAACTTCAGTTACCTTGATATCAACAACTTCGATTCTTCCAATCCGCAAAAAGTGACACGCTTGATAGCCAAAGTCTCCAATGTCATCACGAACAATTCTCAAAGTGGGCAGGTTTACCACTACCTAGACAAATACAAAGAGCTGCCGTTGTGGGTCCTGTCCAAGAAGATGACTTTAGGCGAAACCTACCATTTCTTCGACGCACTAGATCTGTCAGTAAAGGAGAAGATTGCTGCGGAGTTCATCTATGAGTTTTCGCACGAATACGGGACAGATGTCTCCATTGATGATATTCGCATCGCTTCTATGCTTTCGGAAATGTTTCGATTTGTGAATCATTTCCGAAATATCTGCGCGCATGATGACCGGTTATTTAATACGGTTGCGAAGAATGGCAATAAGATACCCCGAATTGTTCTTTTTCACAAGAAGCAGCCGCCTTTATTCAAGTCCAGACTCTTCGATTGCGTGATCATTCTGGGGTTCTTCCTGACCAAAAAGGATTACCGCACTCTCATCTTGCAAATTGAGCACAACATTGACCATCTGTCAAAAAAGCTCTCCCCGAACACATTTAATGCTGTTCTCATTCATATGGGATTCCCCAAAAAATGGGATGATATCATCCTTCTGCCATAAAAAGAGCCGCCCCGCAGGCTGCCATGAAAGGAGTACATTATGATTCATATCAATCAATCCGAAAAACCGAACTCACGTGGCGGGTATCAGCGTCATAACAAGCCTTCGCGTCCGAGCTCTCCGCCCTCTCGTCCTTCACAGGCTCCTCCGAATCCTTCTTCTGGTCGTCGTTGAGCCATTCCGGCGGGTATTGTGTCTCGATGACAGTCAGCCCACTGGACACGTCAAAATAGGTCTGCTCTGTAATGTACAGGTATGAGTCTTTCTCGCCTTCCTTGACGCGATTCCATTCTTCCCGGTATTCTGGATAATTGCCATGATATATTTATCCATGTCCATCATCTCCCTTGCCATTATTTTATCATGGTATGCAGATATGCGAAAAGCCCGCCAGAGCGCGGGCTTTTCTTGTGCCGTTGGTGGCACGACCCTGGCACTAGATTCTGGCAGCTGTGGACTGCCATGGCCGCGCCAGTGACCAGTGAATAACTTGATGCCATATTATACTACGGATTTTCAAAATCCGCAATCGGTTTCGATTTTGGTGCACGCATCGGCGTGCGCATGGCCGCCCGCGCTCCTGCTACAATGAGCATAGATACATCTGCCAGTCTCCGAAAGGAGGCAGCTCTATGCCAAGAGCGCAAAAAGCGGCAATCTACTGCCGCGTGTCCACGCTTCACCAGGTGGACAAGGATTCCCTGCCGATGCAGAGGCAGGACATGATAAACTATGCCAAGTACGTCTTGAGTATTAAGGACTATGAGGTCTTCGAGGATGCCGGATACTCTGGCAAGAACACCGACCGCCCGGCGTTCCAGGAGATGATGGAACGCATCGAGCGCGGAGAGTTTTCACATGTGCTCGTCTGGAAGATTGACCGCATCAGCCGTAATCTCTTGGACTTCGCGACGATGTACGCCAAGTGCAAGAAGCTCGGCGTGACGTTCATCAGCAAGAACGAGCAATTCGATACGTCTACCGCGATGGGCGAAGCCATGCTCAAGATCATCCTGGTCTTTGCCGAGCTCGAGCGCAACATGACGAGCGAGCGCGTCGCTTCGACGATGAACGCCCGGGCCGCCGAGGGGAAATGGAATGGCGGCCGTGTGCCATTTGCTTATGCCTACGACCGCGAGACGGATTCCTTCTCGATCCGCGACGATGAAGCCAAGGTCGCGCTGGAGCTCAAGGATACCTACCTGCGCACACACTCCCTCACCTACACGGCCCGCCTGCTCAATGAGGCAGGCAGGCGCACGCGGCGCGGCTACGCATGGACGCCGGCCACCGTGGCCATCATCCTGCGTAGTCCATTCTACCGAGGCACCTATCGCTACAACTACCGTGACGAGTCAGACACGACCTTTAGCTTCAAGGGGCAGCAAGACTGGATCCTGTGTGCGAAGCACCACCCGCCTCTTTTTTCCGAAGCAGACTGCCAGCAGATTGACTTTTGGTTGACGAAGAACCGCCGCCATCACGGCAAGGCCACGCATGTGCAGAGGAAGCGCGTGCACGTCTTTGCTGGGTTGATACGCTGCGGCCTCTGCGGAAGCAACTATATCGCATCGCTCGACCGTATCCGCGCGTCCGGCTACCAGCCTTCCATGTACAACTGCAGCGGCCGTCGGCAGAAGGGCATGTGCAAGAACCGATACGTCAACGACATCCGCATCGGTGGCTTCATCTTCAACTACATCAGCAATGTGATCCGACTGCGTGACACTTTCCGCCCGCAATGGTCCAAGGCACGCATCCAGCGCTTCTTGCTGCAGGGCGATGTCTTCCGCGGTGCCTTGCTGTCAGATGACACGCTTCGCCATGTCAGAGCCGCTCTGCTCGGCAGTCATGCTGGCACGGCAGAATATCATCCGGCCGATGAGCAGCGCGATGGCAGCGCAGAGCAGGCCCGCAAGAGCAACCTGCAGGCCGAACTCGAGAAGAATCGCCGTGCATTGTCGCGTCTCATGCATCTCTTTCTCTATGCCGAAGACGAGCTGCCGCAGGCCGACTTCCTGCGAGAGAAGCGCTACCTGCAAGACAATATTTCCCGCCTGCAGGGCGAACTCGAGAAGGAGCAGCAGCCCTCCGTCTTCGCCAGCTCACTGACCGACGAAGATTTCCTGCGCAAAGCCGCCCACCTCCTCTTTCAATCCGCCATGACGCGCGGCGGCATCGACTTTCCCGAGCTCGCCATACACGTCGGCAACCTCGAGCTCAAGAACTTCGTCAACACCATCATCAAGCAGATTGTCGTGCTCGATGGCCATGTCACGCAGATCACCTTCGCCAATGACGAAATCCACACATTCCTCTACCACTGAAAAAAGCCTTCCCGCGCAGGGAAGGCTTTTACTGTCACATCATTCTTTTTTTTCGGCTTCGGCCTCGCGCTGGCGGTCGAGCTCCTCGAGTTCTTTAAGCTCTTCTGCTCGCTCTGCGTCCGGTTGCTTGCGTGAGCAGAACATTGCATCGCCGAAGGAGAAGAAGCGGTACTTCTGTTCGACGGCGGTCTTGTAGGCGCTGAGGATGAAGTTGCGGCCGGCGAAGGCGCTGATGAGCATGATGAGTGTGGATTTTGGCAGGTGGAAGTTGGTGATGATGGCGTCGACGATCTTGAAGTCGTAGCCGGGATAGATGAAGATGCCGGTCCAGCCGCTCTTGCCGGCGATCTCGTTTTTGGCGGTGGCGGCTGACTCGAGGGTGCGGATGCTCGTCGTGCCGACGGCGATGACGCGGTGGCCGGCCTTCTTGGTCTCCATGATGAGCTTGGCGGTCTCGTCGGGGATGCAGTAGTACTCTTTGTGCATCTCGTGCTCCTCGATGTTGTCGACGCTGACGGGGCGGAAGGTGCCGAGGCCGACGTGCAGGGTGACGAAGCCGAGGTTGACGCCCATCTCGCGCAGTTCCTGCATCTGCTCTTTGGTGAAGTGCAGGCCGGCGGTCGGGGCGGCGGCGGAGCCCTCCTCGCGGTTGTAGACGGTCTGGTAGCGCTCCTTGTCCTCGAGTTTCTCGTGGATGTAGGGCGGCAGCGGCGTCTCGCCGAGGCGGTCGAGGATCTCCTCGAAGATGCCGTCGTAGTGGAACTCGACGATGCGGCCGCCGAAGTCGGTGTGTTCGGTGACGGTGCACGAGAGCTCCGCGCCGAAGCGGATGACGTTGCCGGGCTTGGCTTTCTTGCCGGGCTTGACGAGCGTCTCCCAGTGGTTGGCGTCGAGGCGGCGCAAGAGGAAGACTTCGACTTTGCCGCCCGTCTGGTCGCGGTGGCCGATGAGGCGGGCCGGCATGACGCGCGTGTCGTTGAAGATCAGGGTGTCGCCGGGCTCGAGGTATTCCTTGAGGTCGTAGAAGTGGCGGTGCTCGATGGTCTTCTCTACGGGGTCGAGGACCATGAGGCGCGAGGCGTTGCGCGGCTCGATCGGCACCTGGGCGATGCGCTCTTCTGGCAGGTCATAATCAAAATCGGATAATAACATGGTAAAAACCTCTCTGTCTATCTCTATATATTAGTAGGAATCAGTCTGCAGGGTGACGCCGGTGTAGTAGTGGTGCAGGATGTCGGCATAGGATTTGCCCGTCTCGGCCAGCCGCTTGGCGCTCCACTGGGAGATGCCGAGGCCGTGGCCGGCACCAAAGCCCGTGAAGGTGACGCTGTCTTTGGTGAGCTTGGCGGAAAAGAGCGTGCTCTTGAGGCCGAGCAGGCTGCGCCAGGCATTGCCGGAAAGCGTGACACTCCCCTTCGTGCCCGTCACGATCATCGCCTTGACGCGGCCAGAGGCCGTGCGGTCCTTGGCGGCGCGGCCGACGGCGAGCGGCGAGAGCTCGATGGCGCGCAGCCTGCCGATGGCGTGGCCCTTGGCAGCGAGCTTCTGTTCGAGGTCAGCTTTGCTCATGGTCTTGGTCCAGGGCATGGTGCCCAGCGGCGTATCGCGGACGGCGCGCAGGTAGGGCACATGGCTCCCCCAGACGTCTTCGCTCGACTCGGTCATGCCGCCGCTGTCGGTGTGAAAGAGGGCTTCGATGGGCTGGCCGCCGTACGTCAGCACCTCTCCCCTCGTCGCGCGGACGGCGGCCGTCGAGACTGTCTTTTCGGAGGCGATGCCCTTGTAGAGCTGGCAGTGCGTCGTCGTGCAGAGGTCGTAGCCCTCAGCGGCATGGCGGCCGCGGCTCTTGAGGGCAAAGCTGCGCGCGGCGACGCTCTGCGCCTTGAGGGCTTCGGCGGGCCAGTCGGTCGGCATCTCCTCGGGCACGACGCTCAGGAGGTAGTCGTCGACCGGCACGATGTTGACGGCGGTCAGGCCCGCGCCCCTGTGGCGCAGCTCGAGCGCGCCTCGGTAGCGGCGGCCGTCGAGCGCCAATCCCCCATCCGACTTGTCGGATGGGCGGATGATCAGTATCTCGCCGCGCAGCTTCTCGCGGCCGACGAGGAAGGCACCCGCCTGCCAGCGCACATCATACGACTGCCCCGCTGCCAGCGAGACAGACTTGCCCGCATCCGTGCGGGCCATTCCCTTGCCGGCGGCCGGACTGATGGTCACGCTCCCCTGCCCCGCGGCCAGCCCGATGCGCAGATCCGGCCCCTGTTTCGCAGGCTGGGCCGCTGTCACGGCGGCTTTATTCGCCTTCGGTGCGGCGGGTGCATGATGGCGGGCCATGGCCGGAGTGGCGGCGGACAGCACGAGTGCGGCGGCCAGCAGGGCTGACAAAAATCTTCGCATTCTAGACACTCCCTTCACGATTGCATGGACCCCTTCCGCCTCGGGGGCTTGGCACCTTCCCCAGAGGGGAAGGCGGCGCTTCATAGCGAGGCTCCTGCTTTCAGGGGTTGCCGGCGGCTTCTCTTGCCGCGCGGGCTTCTCGTTCGAGGCGGGCGCGCTTTTTGGCTTTGTTCTCTTTCTTGCGCTGCTTGCGGATCTCGCGGGAGTAGCGCTCTTCTTCGCTGAAGATGCAGCCGCAGTAGGGCTGGCGGTAGAGGCCTAAATCGTGGCTGATGTCGATGCCCTCCTGCCAGCCGGGGCGGAAGTCTTCGTAGTGGAAGGCGACGCCGTATTTCTCGGCGAAGTGCTCGGCTGTGCGGCGCATGAGGTCGTGCTGCTGGTAGATGCTGTAGAAGAGCGTCGAGGTGAAGGCGTCGAAGCCGTGTTCCGCGGCGAAGCGGGCCGTCTCTTCGAGGCGCCAGGTGTAGCACATCTGGCAGCGGCCGTTCGGCAGGGCTTCTGCGGGCAGGGCTTTCTTGAGGAAGTCGCGCAGGCGGTAGTGCTCGTCGGCGTGGAATGCCATGCCGACTTTCTCGGCGAATTCCTTAGCGGTCTTTAGGCGCATGTCCCACTCCTTGTAGGGGTGGATGTTGGGGTTGAAGAAATAGCCGGTGGGCTCGATGCCCTCTTCCCGCAATTTCTTGACGGGATAGCAGGAGCACGGGCCGCAGCACATATGGAGTAACAAATTCAAAGGGCTCACCTCTCTTATCTTATTTTTCGGGATATGGGATGCCCAGGTGGCGGTAGCCGGCCTCGGTGACGACGCGTCCGCGCGGCGTGCGGTTGATGAAGCCGAGCTGGATGAGGTACGGCTCGTAGACGTCCTCGATGGTGTCGCGCGCCTCGCTGATGGCGGCGGCGAGGGTGTCGAGGCCGACGGGGCCGCCCGCGAACTTCTCGATCATCGTGCGCAGCATGCGGCGGTCGGTGTGGTCGAGGCCGGCCTCGTCGACTTCGAGCATGCGCAGGGCCTTGTCGGCGATGGCGTTCGTGATGACGCCGGAGCCCTCGATCTGGGCGACGTCGCGCACGCGCTTCAGCAGGCGGTTGGCGACGCGCGGGGTGCCGCGGCTGCGGCGCGCGATCTCGAGCGCCCCTTCGTCCTCGATGGCGATCTCGAGGATCTCGGCCGCGCGCTTGATGATGTGCACGAGGGCGTCGGGCGTGTAGTACTCGAGGCGCGAGATGACGCCGAAGCGGTCGCGCAGCGGCGCGGCGAGGGCGCCGGCCTTCGTCGTCGCGCCGATCAGGGTGAAGGGCGCGATGTCGAGGCGGATGGAGCGGGCGCTCGGCCCCTTGCCGATGATGATGTCGAGCGCGAAGTCCTCCATCGCGGAGTAGAGCACCTCTTCGACGCTGTGCGAAAGGCGGTGGATCTCGTCGATGAAGAGCACATCGTGCTCCTGCAGATTCGTCAGGAGCGCGGCGAGGTCGCCGCTCCTTTCGATGGCGGGGCCGGACGTCTGGCGGAAGTTGACGCCGAGCTCGTTGGCGATGATGCCGGCGAGCGTCGTCTTGCCGAGGCCCGGCGGCCCGTAGAGCAGGACGTGGTCAAGCGCCTCGCCGCGCGAGAGCGCCGCCTGGATGAAGATGGAGAGGTTCGCCTTGACCTTCTCCTGGCCGATGTACTCGCCGAGCTTGCGCGGGCGCAGGCTGTACTGCCAGTCGTCGCTGTGCTGCTCGTCCATGGAGACGATGCGGTCCTCGTCGTAAGAATCGAATCCGTCCAAAATGAGCCTCCTTCTTTACATGTGGCTGAGTTCCTTCAAAGAAGCCTTGATGATGGCTTCCGTCGTCTTGTACTTGGCCGTCTTGCGGATGACGGGCGCGATCTCAGAGGGCGTGTAGCCGAGCGACTGCAGCGCGGCCATGGCCTCCGAGGCGGCATCGTCGCCGACTTCTTCACCGTTCTCGATGGTCAGGAGCTCCTCCTCCCCGCTGTCCCTAAAGGCGACCTTGTCCTTGAGCTCGAGGATCAGGCGCTCGGCCGACTTCTTGCCGATGCCCGGCAGCTTCGTCAGGACGCTCGCCTGCTTGTTCTGGATGGCGCGGCAGAGCCCTTCGACCGTGATGGCGGAGAGGATGCCGAGCGCGACCTTCGGGCCGATGCCGGAGACGCCGATAAGCTGCAGAAATAGGTCATATTCTTCTTCGGCGGCAAAGCCGTAGAGCACGATGGCGTCCTCGCGCACGCTCGTGTAGACGAAGAGGCTCGCCTCCTCCTTGAGGCGCAGCTTCGTCCGCGTCGAGTTCGCGACGAAGACGCGGTAGCCGACGCCGTGGACGTCGAGCAGGCAGTGGTCCGTGTAGAGCGCGATGACCCTGCCGTGAAGATATCCGATCATAGCTGATTCCTCCAAGTGATGCTATTCAGGCAGTGCGTCGTGCAGATGGCGATGGCCAGCGCGTCGGCCGTGTCGTCGGGCTTCGGCGGCTCGGGCAGGTGCAGGATCTTCGTGACCATGTAGATGACCTGGTTCTTGTCGGCCTTGCCGTAGCCCGTGACATCCTGCTTAATCTGCATCGGCGTGCGCTCGACGAGCCGCAGGTTGTTCTTGGCGGCCGTCAGGAGCACGATGCCGCGCGCCTGGCCGACGGGGATGGCCGTCGTGACGTTGCGGTTGAAGAAGAGCTTCTCGACACCCATGACGTCGGGCTGGTACTTCTTGATCAGCGCGTCGAGCTCGTCGTAGATCTTCATGAGGCGGTCCTCCATCTTCATCTTCGGCGAGGTGAAGATGGAGCCGTACGCGTGCGGGATCAGCCGGCTGCCGCGCGACTCGACGAAGCCGTAGCCGCAGATGGCCGTGCCGGGGTCAATTCCTAGTGCTAACATAAATTCCCCTAACATAAAACGTATGAGAAATGCGAAAACAAGCCCCTACAAATCAAACGTTCGAATCGTTCGAATCGTAGAGGCTTGCCTCAAAAGCCCGTCCCCAGTCTATTACTCTTCGTCGTCCGACTCGTAGTTGCTGTAGACGTTCTGGACATCGTCGTTCTCTTCGAGGGCGTCGATGAGGTTCTGCATCTTCTCGGCATCCTTGCCGGCGAGGTGGACAGTCGTGTCCGGGACCATCGTGACTTCGGCCGAAGCCGTCTCGATGCCCTTCTCGCCCAGTGCCTTCTCGATGTCGTCGAAGGCATCCGGCTCAGCCGTGATCTCGAAGACCTCGTCCTCTGCCTTCATGTCCTCGGCACCGGCGTCGAGGACGATCTCCATCAGGACGTCCTCGTCGTCGAACGTCTCCTTCTCGACGATGAAGACGGCCTTCTTCTTGAACATCCAGGCAACGCAGCCGTCCTGGCCGAGGTTGCCGCCGAACTTCGAGAAGAGGTGGCGCACATCAGCAGCCGTGCGGTTGCGGTTGTCCGTCAGGATGTCGAGCATGACAGCCGTGCCGCCCGGGCCGTAGCCCTCGTACATGAGCTCTTCATACGTGCCGCTCTCCGTGTTGCCGAGGCCTTTCTCGATCGCACGCTTGATGTTGTCCTTCGGGATGTTGTTGGATTTCGCCTTCGAGAGAGCCAGCTTCAGGCGCATGTTGCCCGTGGGATCTGCGCCGCCCATGCGGACAGCGATCGTGATCTCACGGCCGATCTTCGTCGTGATCTTGCCGCGGATGGCATCGTTGGCACCTTTCTTGCGCTTGATATTGGCCCATTTAGAATGTCCTGACATATAAGAAACCGCCCTTCAATCAAAATTACACGCTATCGTGTGATAACTTACTTATCTTATCATAAAACGCGCCATCCCACAAGCGTCTGGCGCGTTTTTCTTATTGCAAGCCACGCGGCTCACTTCACGAGCTTGAAGTACTTCTTCTTGCCCTTCTTGACGATGGCCTCGCCGTCCGTGAAGTCGCTCTCCTGCAGGATGTAGTCGACATCCTTGACCTTCTCGTCATTGAGGGAGAGGCCGTTCTGCTGGATCAAGCGGCGGCCCTCGCTCTTGGAGGCGAAGACCTTGCCGGCCGTCAGGATGTCGAGGAGCTTCTTGCCCGTCTCGGCGGCGATCGTCGGCATGTCGGCCGTGTTGCCGGCACCGCCGAAGAGCGCCTCGGCGGCCTTCTTGGCCTTGTTGGCCTCTTCTTCGCCGTGGACGATCTTCGTGACCTCGTAGGCGAGCACGCTCTTGGCCTCGTTGATGGCGGAGCCCTCGAGGCTGCCGAGGCGGCGGACCTCATCCATCGGCAGGAAGGTCAGAAGCGCGAGGCACTTCTCGACGTCGGCGTCATCGACGTTGCGCCAGTACTGGTAGAACTCGTACGGCGAGGTCTTCTCGGCGTCGAGCCAGAGGGCGCCGCCCGCCGTCTTGCCCATCTTCTTGCCGTCGCTCTTCGTCAAAAGCTTGTTCGTCAGACCGTAGACGGCCACGTTGTTCTTGCGGCGGTTGAGCTCGACGCCGGCGATGATGTTCGACCACTGGTCGTCACCGCCCATCTCGAGCTTGCAGCCGTAGCGGCGGTTGAGCTCGAGGAAGTCGTAGGCCTGCATGACCATGTAGTTGAACTCGAGGAAGGTCAGGCCCTTCTCCCAGCGCTGCTTGTAGCACTCGGCCGCGAGCATGCGGTTGACGGTGAAGCAGGCGCCGACATCGCGCAGGAGGTCGATGTAGTTGAGCTTCCGGAGCCAGTCGCCGTTGTTGACCATGATGGCCTTGCCGTCCGAGAAGTCGATGAAGCGCGCGATCTGCTTCTTGAAGCACTCGCAGTTGTGCTCGATGTCCTCGTCCGTCAGCATCTTGCGCATGTCGGTGCGGCCCGTCGGGTCGCCGACCGTGCCCGTGCCGCCGCCGACGAGGCAGATCGGGCGGTGGCCGGCGCGCTGCATGTGCGCCATCGCCATCAGGGCGATGAAGTGGCCGGCGTGGAGGCTGTCGGCCGTCGGGTCGAAGCCGATGTAGAAGGTCACGCGCTCCTTGTCGAAGAGCTCGCGAAGCTCTGCCTCATTCGTGCACTGGGCGATGAAGCCTCTCTCTTTCAGGGTGTCAAATACATTTGCCACGGATCTCTCTCCTTTGTACAGGTGTTATCTGCTTATCCGGTTATCGGAAAACAGCACCGTCATGCGATGCTGCTCTCTCATTCTATGCTGTTAGGCAGCTCTGCGGTCAGTTGCGTCCCTTGGAGACGCTGCTGCCCGGCTCAGGCGCGGCACCGCCGCCACCGCCGGCAGAGGCCGGAGCACTCGCCGGGGCCTGGCCCTGCGGCGCTGCGGGCTGCTGGCCCGGCTGCTTCTTGCCTTCGTCCTTGGACTTCTTCTCGGCAGGCTTCTCTTCCTTCTTGGCCGGCGCGGCGCTCTTCTTGGTGACGGCCGTGCTCTTGTCGTCCTCGAGCGAGCCGATGGAGTCGCCGCCTGACGACTCGGAGCCGTCGAAGTCCTTGGCCGGCGTGCCCTTCAGGGCCTCGGTCATGAAGTTCTTCCAGATGGTGGCCGGCACTGTGCCGCCGTAGATGCCGCCCAAGGAGGTGTTGTCGTCGTTGCCGATCCAGACGCTTGCGACGAGGTCGGGCGTGTAGCCGACGAACCACGCGTCGTGGTAGTCACTCGTCGTGCCCGTCTTGCCGGCTGCCGGGCGGCCGATGTTGGCGCGGCGGCCCGTGCCGGCGCGGATGACATCCTGCAGCATGCTCGTGAGGTCGGCCGCACTCGACTCGCTGATGACATTGTGCTGCTCGGGGTTCGCCTCGTCGATGACCTTGCCGTTGCGGTCGAGGACCTTGACGATGACGACGGGGTCGACGTGGACGCCCTTATTGGCAAAGGTGCCGTAGGCGCTCGTGAGCTCGAGGGGCGTCACGCCCTTCGTCAGGCCGCCGAGGGCCGAGGCGAGGTTCTTGTCGTTGTGCGGGCCGTCCATGACGAGCGTCGAGATGCCCATCTCCTGCGCGTAGTAGAGCACCTTCTCGATGCCGAGCTTCTGCGCGATCTTGACGGTCGGGACGTTCATCGAGTGCTGGGCGACCTGGCGCATCGTGACGGCACCGCTGAAGGTGTGCTCGTCGTTCTGCGGCTCCCAGTCGCCGATCTTTATCGGGCTGTCGTTGATGACGGTCGACGGGGAGAACTTGTTCTCGAGCGCCGCCGCAAAGACGAACGGCTTGAAGGCAGAGCCCGGCTGGCGCTCGGCCATCGTCGCGCGGTTGAACTGGTCCGTGCCGCGGCCGCCGACCATCGCCTTGACGTAGCCCATGTGCGGGTCGAGGGCGACGAGGGCGCCCTGCGGCTGCTGGACGCCGTTTGCGTCCTTGCGGCCACTGGGCAGGCCCTTCATCGCCTTCTCGGCGGCGCGCTGCATGTCCATGTCGATCGTCGTGTAGACCTGCAGGCCGTCCTTGTAGACGGCGTCAGCGCCGTACTTGTCGATGAGCTTCTGGGTGACGTAGTCGACGAAGTACGAGGCCTCGCCCTTGTCGTCTTTCGCCGGGTCCGGCTTGACGAGGTCGGGCTTCTCCTGCTTCGTCTTCTCCGCCGTGGCCGAGTCGAGGTAGCCGTACTTGACCATCTGGTCGAGCACGGTCGCCTTGCGCTCCTGCGCGGCCTGCAGGTTGTTGAGCGGCGAGTAGTAGTTCGGGCTCTTCGGGATGCCGGCGAGCATCGCGCACTCGTTGAGCGTCAGGTCCTCGACGTCCTTGCCGAAGTACGTGCGGGCTGCGGCCTGCACGCCGTAGGCACCCTGGCCGAAGTAGATCTGGTTGAGGTAGAGCTCTAGGATCTCGGATTTCGTGTACTGGTGCTCGAGCCGCAGTGCGAGGAAGACTTCCTGGATCTTGCGCTTCAGCGTGCGGTCCTGCGTCAGGTACGCGTTCTTGGCGAGCTGCTGCGTGATGGTCGAGCCGCCCTCTGAGACGGTGCGGCCGCGCAGGTTGGCCCAGATGGCGCGGGCGATGCCGCGCGGGTCTACGCCGATGTGGTCGTAGAAGCGGTTGTCCTCGACGGCGACAAAGGCGTCCTGCAGGTTCTGTGGGACCTGGTCGAGCTTGACGGGCATGCGGTTCTCCGCCGCGTGGATCGTCGCGATCTCGTTGCCGTCGCTGTCGTAGACGAGCGAGGATGCCGGCGGGCGGATGTCATCCGCCAGGTCGGATTTCGTATTCATGCTTGCGGTCAGGAAACCGCAGCCGATGCCGGTCAGCATGACCAGGAAGACAATCGCAATGCCGATGAGAGTCTTGTGCTTGGCGGTGTTGCCGCCCTTCTTCGGACTGCGTTGCTGTTGATGGCTTCGTTGGGAACGTTTTTCCATTTAGGCGCCTCCTTCAAACTATACGGCTCCTATTTTACCACACTTTCGCAGAAAAGCCTATGCCTGATGTCATTTCCGTACCTCTGCGCGTGCGGCGCATCACTTGAGCTCGACGACGGTCGCGCCCGTGCCGCCCTCGGTGATGTCGGCGAACTGGAAGCTCTGGACATTCCGGTGATGCTTGAGATACGCGTGGATGCCCTTGCGGAGCGCGCCCGTCCCCTTGCCGTGGATGATGAGGACCTGCGAGAGGCCGGCCATGACGGCGTCGTCGAGGAACTTGCCGACTGCGACCTCGGCCTCGTCGACCATCATGCCGCGGATGTCGATCTCGCGGCCGATCGTCTGCGTCTTCTGCATGAAGGCGTTCGTCTGGCGGCGCGAGGAGGTGGACGGTGCGGCCGCCTTCGTCTCTTTGGGCGCATGGTCGAGGAAGCGGCAGGCGGAGGCCTTGACCTTCGTGTGGAGGGAGCCGATCTGGACGGTCAGCTCCTTGCCCTGGACGGAAAGGACCGTGCCCTTCTGGTCGAGCTTCTTGACGTAGACGATGTCGCCGGGCTGTATCGTCTTGAGGCTCACGGCCTTGCCGACGCCCTTCTGGGCCATGATGCCGGGGCGCGACTTCTCGAAGGCCTCGTTGAGCTTCGCGCGGGCGTCCTGGATGGCCTGCTGGCGGCGCTTGATGCCCTGGTCGTCGAACTGCTCCTTGAGCTCCTTGATGATGGCCTCGGACTCGCGGCGCGTGCGGCGCACCATCGCGGCGCTCTGCTCGCGCGCCTTGCGGATGAAGTCGCCCTTCTTCTTGGCGAGCTCTTCCTTCGTGCGCGCGACTTTCGCCTCGAGCTCGGTGACGCGCTGCTGGCGCTCGAGGATGTCGGCGTTGCGCTGCTCGTACATCATCTTCTCGTTCTCGAGCTCGTTGATGACGTGCTCGAACTGCGCGTGGTCGGCCTTGACGAGCTGCTGCGCGCGGAGGATCAGGGATTCTGAGAGGCCGAGGCGGCGGCTGATGGCAAAGGCGTTGCTCGCGCCCGGCATGCCGATGAGCAGCCGGTACGTCGGCCGCAGTGTCTTGACGTCGAACTCGACGCAGGCGTTCTCGATGCCCTCGCGCGAGTAGGCAAACGTCTTGAGCTCGGAGTAATGCGTCGTGGCGACAGTCGTCGCGCGCAGCTGCAGGAGCTTCTCGAGGATGGCCATGGCGAGCGCCGCGCCCTCCTCGGGGTCGGTGCCCGCGCCGAGCTCGTCTAAGAGCACGAGGTCGTCCTCCTCGACCTGCTTCAGGATGCGCACGATGTGCGTCATGTGCGCGGAGAAGGTCGAGAGGCTCTGCTCGATGCTCTGCTCGTCGCCGATGTCGGCGTAGATGTTCGGGTAGACGGCGATGACGGGGTCTGGCGCCGTCGGCAGGTAGCAGCCCGACTGGGCAAGCAGCACCATCATGCCGAGCGTCTTCATGCTGACTGTCTTGCCGCCCGTGTTCGGACCGGTGATGAGCAGCATGCGGTAGTCCTCGCCGATGCGGATGTCTATCGGCACGACTTTGTCCTTCGCGATGAAGGGATGGCGCGCCTCGCGAAGGTCCGTGCGGCCCTCGCGGTTGAGCTCTGGGCGGTTTGCCTCCATCATCTGCGCGAGGCGCGCCTTGGCGAAGGTAAAGTCGAGGTCGCCGAGGATGCGGCAGTTCTCGGCGAGCGTCCCGCTGTTCTTGTTGATCTCGGCGGACAGGTGGCGCAGGATGCGCTGGATCTCCTGCTGCTCGGCGAGCGTCAGCTGCTTGACGTCGTTGTTGAGCTCGACGACGGCCATCGGCTCGATGAAGAGCGTCGCGCCCGTGGCCGACTGGTCGTGGACGATGCCCGGGAAGCGCGAGCGGTACTCCTGCTTGACGGGGATGACGTAGCGCTCGTCGCGCACGGTGACGATGGCGTCCTGGAAGAATTTCTGGTACTCGGCATTGTGGAGGATGCTCGAGATGCGCTCCTTGATATGCGCCTGGGCGGCGTGGAGCTCGCGGCGGATGCGCCGCAGCTCGACGCTCGCGTCCTCGCGCATGGCGCCGTGCTCGTCGACGGTGTTGTCGAGCAGGCGCTCGAGCTGGCCGAGGATCTCGATGCTCCTCGCCCACGAGCGGAGCGTCGGCGCCTCCACCTCGCTGTCGCGGAAGAAGTGCTTGATATTCCGCATCGCGTAGAGGGTGCTCATGATGCTCGTGATCTCGTCGAGGTCGAGCACGGCCCCCATCTTCACTTTCTTCAGATGCGGCCGGATGTCGAAGATGCCGCCGAACGGCGGTGCGGCCGTCTCGAGGACGGTCACGGCCTCTGTCGTCTGCTGGATCCACTCGACGGCTTCGTCGAAGTCGCTCGTCGGCAGCATCGTCTGGGCGCGCTCCTTGCCGATCAGCGAGGAGGCACAGCCCGCGAGCATCTCCCGGACCCTGTCGTATTCCATGATCTTATAGGTTTCTTGTTCCATCAGTTACCTCTATCTCAATCTACATCTGGGGAAATCAGAGCACGCCGCGGAAGTAGTGGCCGCGCGTGATGTCTTTGCCCTCCTGCTCGTGGATCCAGGAAAGCTGGGCCTCGTCAGGCTCTTCGGGGAAGGCCATCGCCTTCCGGTAGGCCTTGACGATGGCCGCGATCTCTTTCTCCCCCATGGCCTTGGCCTCAATCTGCATCGTCTCGATGCCCGCGGCGCGAAACTTCATCGCGTGCGGCATCATCGAGAGCACCTTGCTGTTTAGGACGTGCATGTGGCAGAACTGGTCCATCGCGAGCGGGAAGAGCGCATCCTTGCGGTCCTTGAGCGCGAAGTGGCCGCGCGTGCACGGCTGGGTGCAGGGGCCCTCGCCGCAGCCGCCTAAAAAGCTGCCTGTCACGCAGTAGTTCGAGACCATGAGCTCGAGGCGGCCGTGCACGATGCACGTGAGCGGCAGCGGGCTCTCCTTGGCGATCTGCCGGATCTCCTTGGCCGTGAGCTCCGGCGAGAGCGTCGCGCCGGAGACGCCGTAGTCCTTGAGGAAGGCGAGCGTCTGCTTGTTGTAGGAGATCAGCGAGTAGTCGGCGTGGATGGCGAAATCCGTCAGGCGGCGCACGAGCGCGAGCATGGCGATGTTGTGGACGTGGACGGCGTCCGGCGGGAAGGCGGCGAAGGCGGCGAGCAGGCGCTCAACGTGCCTCTGCTGGCCGTCATGCACGATGCGCGGCGTGTTGAAATCGATGCGCGCGCCGGCCTCTCTGGCCATCTGCCAGGCCCGCTCGTACTCCTCCGGGACGATGACGCGGTGCTCGTACGACTCGCCGCCGAAGAGGATGCCGTCGGCACCGGCGGCGAGGGCCGCCTCTGCCTTGCCGAGCGTGTCGACGGCGACGAGGAAGTCGGCCTTCTTGGGGGTCGGGCGCGCGATGCGGTCGGTGAATTTCGGCTCTGGGCGATGCTCACGCGCTTCGATCTCCTTGAGGCGCAGCGCGTCGAGCGCTTCGACGGCCTTGCGGCGAGCCTCGTTGATCTCGCTCATCGGCACCATGACCTCACCCGCGATATCGCAGTACAGGCTCTTCATCTCATAGACGCTGGTGCCGAGGCGGCTGACCTGCTTGCGGATAATCTCCTCCGAGAGCGGGCGCTTGCGCGCCGGCTCTCCGATGAAGTCGGTCCTGCCTTCCCCCCGATGCCCCTCTGCATCGCAGAGGGTGACGGTCAAGGGCTCACCAACAGCGGCGCGGACCGCAATCGCGACGGGGATGCGGCGCACAGGAGCGCCCGACGCATACGTTTCTTTCGCGCGCTCCATCAGCCTTGCGTCGTAGACCTTGAAGACGCGGTCGTGGTCGCGCACGGCCGAAGGGATGGCAAAGGAGACGATGTCGCCCGCCTGCCCCTCCTCGACTGCGCGCCCTTTCGCATCGGTCAGGGCGGAGATAGTCGCCGTCACGCGGCCGCCGACCTTGACCCAGAAGTCGACCTGGTCGCCGAGGCCGAGGCGGCCGCTGAGCTTCACGGTGACGATGCGGCGGTCCCAGTCGTAGGCTGTGACGCGGCCGATGAGCAGGCCACGGTTGTTCGGGCGGCGGTCGCTCATCATCGCCTTGCCCGGACGTCCCTCAAGGTAGGCCGTCGTGAAGTCGCGGTTGAAGATCTGCGCGAGATCGTCGCGCTCTTCCTGCGTGACGGCGTAGCCCTTGCCCGCATAGTACGTGTCGATGGCCTCGCGGTAGGTGCGCACGACGGTCGCGACGTACTCGGGGCGCTTCATGCGGCCCTCGATCTTGAGCGACGAGACGCCGGCCTCGATGAGGTCGGGGATGACGTCGATCGTGCTGAGGTCGCGCGGCGAGAGCAGGTAGGAGCCGGCCTTGTCGCCGAGCACGTCCTGCCCCTTCTCGTCGACGAGCGTGTACGGCAGGCGGCAGGGCTGCGCGCAGCGGCCGCGGTTGCCGCTGCGGCCGCCGATCATGCTGCTCATCAGGCACTGGCCCGAGTAGCAGACGCAGAGCGCGCCGTGCATGAACGTCTCGATCTCGACGGGCGCATGGGCGCAGATATGGCGGATCTCCTTAAGCGAGAGCTCGCGCGCGAGCACGACGCGCGTGAAGCCGAGCTCCGCGAGCGCCCGCACGCCCTCGAGGCTGCTGACCGACATCTGCGTGCTCGCGTGGAGCGGCAGGTCGGGCACCGTCTCATGGGCGACACGCGCGACGCCGAGGTCCTGCACGAGCACGGCGTCGGCGCCCGCCTCGTAGAGGAAGCGCAGGTAGTCCCTGAGGGGCCCCATTTCCTCGTCTGCCACGATCGTGTTGACCGTCACGTGGATGGCGACCTTTCGCAGGTGTGCGAAGTGGATGGCCTCGCGCAGCGCCTCGCGGTCGAAGTTACTTGCATAGGCGCGCGCGCCGAAGGCATTGCCCGCCAGATAGATGGCATTCGCGCCGTTCTCCACCGCCGCAACGAGTGCCTCGCGGCTGCCGGCGGGTGCTAAGAGTTCAACCAATGTTTTTTCCTCCTATTTATTTAGCACATGTAAACTCAAAACATATGTATCTATCATTTTTTGTTCACTTTCACTTAAATTAAACAACTTAGCAAGTTTAACCTCAAATTCTGCATTGTCTAATTGCTCCATTTGCTTTACGATATCATCGCTTGGAATATATACAGGTAATAACTTCAAAAATGCATTCTTGTAGATAGAATATCCATTTGCCTTAGGAACGGATATTTTTTTATAAATGTATGTCATTAAATTAGTATTCAAATACTTAGCCAAGTATCCATAATACTTTTTGTAAGCATCTTTTAATTCCATCCCACATGCACTATCCGTATAAAAACATTCGGTTACATGCACAAAATCATTCACTAATCCCAATTCGGAAAATACAAATTTCTCATTATAAAAGTGTTGCATTTTTCTTGAATTCCACAATTCAAACCATTGCTTTTTTGATTTTTGAAAATATCCCCTCTGTAAAAGATTGTCCTTTGATTGTAATAAATGTGTATAAAGATTAGGACATTGATTCTTTAATTCCAATTCAGTAATGGGTTTCGTTTTACCGTTCGCATCAATTCGATAAGGATAGAAAACATATATCCCAGAATGACTAATTTTTCCTTTGCCAATATCTTTACCCTTATATGCTTTATGTAAATACCGTGTTTCTAAATTAAATTTCTTTATATCAGCCTCCAATATCAGATAAGTTTTATTTGAGCCAGTAACAATACCTTGGGATATTGATTTTGTAATATCTCCTAATCTGTATTTGCTCAGATTTTCAATTTTTCCTTCTATTACAGATTCGACATCTTTTTTTAGTTTCCACATTGGTTCTACCAAATTATTTTTTTCGATATAAAAGCTATCACTTTCATTCAGAGAACCGTCAAATACTTTAATCCTGGTATCATTCTTCACTCCCTTTTGAAATAAGAATACACAGGTATATGTTATTGCCGCATCAAATTTCTGTAAATCCCCAAAATCTACAATGTATTTTATATTTCCATTATCTAGTAATAATTTTCTCGTATTCTTTCCATACTCACGCATATAAAAATAGGAAGGACATATATAAGTTAATGCACCTTTATCATTAAGTAACTGTATCCCTTTCTCGATAAATACAACATAAAAATCATATTTCCCAGATGCAGTAAGATAATGGTTATTAAGATATTCTTTATTAGGGACTCGCTGAAATCCTATGTATGGTGGATTGCCTATAACAATATCAAATCCTTTATTTTCTTGAAATATTTTAGGAAAATAAAGTTGCCAAAGAATAAAAGGTTTTTGGTCTTTATTTTTTATAGCTTCATAGTCATCCATCGCTTTTGGACTACCATCTAACTGATTGATGATTATCCTATCATAGATTCTTTGTATTCTATCCTTTATATATTTTTTAGTCTCATGATCCTTGGTAAAGTATAGCTCATCTTGCATCTTTATGAGTTCTTTCAACATATTATCAAAACCAGATTGATAGAAACTATCCATACCATTTTGAGATTGATTATTTAACAACTTACTTTCAGTAATTAGTTTTATACCTTCAAATTCATCTATTAGACTATTCCCGCATAAAACATTGCAATCTAAATTTGGTAACTGCCTAGGCTCAGTATGAGCATCATACATGCCTTCAGAATTATCTTGTTTTACGATCTCGTCATCTATTACAATAGATAACCATAAACGCAATTTTGTAATATCTGTCGCACTTGGTTCTAAATCACATGCAAAGAGACAGTTTTTTATGGTCAATACTTTAAGATCATATGTTTTGCGTCCATAAGAATAGAAATTCAGCTTTTCAAAGCGAGTCATCTCTATTGCCATATATGTAGAAAGTGTCTGACGCGCTCTTACAATTTCATTCAGTAAGCCTAACAAAAAGGCTCCTGAACCTACTGCTGGGTCAACAATTTTTACATTTGCCAACAAATCATCCAACTCTTTCAAACGATTAACATTTTCCCTGTAGCTAAATATACTCTCCGGCATTTCCATAGAACGGCTTTTATCAATAATATATAATCGTTTACCATCTTTGTATACTTCTTTAGTCTTAAGACAATCATTATCACGGAAGTACTCACCGTAGAGAATAAACTTCCTGATATCCTCTTCTACAATACCTGTATTGGTAGCAAGATAGTTTATCAGACTTTCCTGGCACATATAATGGACTATCTCACGAGGCGTATAGAAAGCCCCCTTAGATTTTCTATCCTTCACGTCTAATAGGTTCTCAAAGACCTTACCCAACATTTCTGGGTCGATAGCCACCTCACGCTCCATCGGCTCATCCTCAGCCATAGTGAAGTTATAGCGATCAAAGATATCCAGAATACCATCGGCATCATCTTTTCCCTTTGTATCTGCATTGGAGAACATTGAGTTTGGAATATGAAAATCAGAATTTACCCAATCATAGTTATCAAGTTGTTCAAATAGACCACCATTCAAGAATGGTATACGGCAATGAAAACGAGCATAGAAGCCACTTTCTCCACGATTTACATTCAAAGCCTCATAGAAAAGTGGTTCCAGATAATCGTCAAAATAGTTCTTGCCCCGCCTTACACAAGATTCATAGAGAGCACGCATGAAGTTCTTCGGCCCTTCTCCCCATGCCTTCCCCTTCACCAATGTAGACACAAATTTAGTATCTTCATCAGAAAGAGCAAATAATGCCTTTTGATCGATGTGTGAAATACCATTACTATCCGGCTGAGAATAGACCTTTTCTATCAGCTTATGCGCTTTAGTATTTCTGAACAGGGCATTTTTATACTCTTTTTCTGTCAAGCGTACAGGAAAAGCCTGCACTCCTAACCAGCCTTTTTTCTGTATGAAATAGAGAAATACAATCTGCCCCATGAGCTTCTTGGTAAATTGTTCACTGGTAAAGCCACACCGCTCAGCCTCTGCCATAAAATCAGAAGTAGCCTCCAGATACTCTTTTACTGCCAGATACTTCTCCTTGTAATCGTTGAAGAACTGCTTGGTGACTGTTTCAACGCTGAATGCCTCTTCCAAGTCATGCAGGCTGGGATCAACCTCATCTTGCACAAACATACCATAAAGGCGCTCTTGTGCGGTGTGACAAGGTTCATCTTTGCCTACCAGATAAGAATAACGCTTAGCAGGGGTTAATTTCGTACTCAGTTTTCCCTCAGCAAAGCCATATTCTATGCGAATAAGAGAAAGGCGCCACTTATCGCTGGGGCGCTCTCTCCCCTCCCTATCCTTTTCCATTGTATAAAAGGCAGCCAAAGCACTGTCATAGCCAGAATTATCAAGTAAAGACTTGATAAACGCTCGCTGCGTGCTGCGGGCATTCTCTACATTACCTTTATTTTGTAATTGTACAGCAAATAAAGCTATTTTCTTTCCATCTGGTCCTTTGTAATTGCCAATATGGTAGTGTCCTTCAATCACAGCAGATAAACTACTATATTCTTTATTGAATGTTTCTGGTGCCACTAAATGTACATCATTCAGAAGCTCCTGTAGAAAACGTACATATTCTTTATGATTATATGCTGAAGTCAGCGTATCCAAAAACAGTTTCTTTTTTTGATTATTTTCTGTCATCATCTTACTCCTGTTTCTTCATGTAACACGAAAGTATGACTTCCTTTTTTCCTTCATCAGGCAGTACAACATCTTTTCGATCATATAAATAGGTATCATCTATATTTTCACGGATGATTGCAAATGCTGCAATAACATTCGTGGCAGCCTTTATTTGTTTGACGATTTCCTTAGTCGCGTTCTTTGGGATATCGCCATTTTCAATAGCCTGAATGATACGTTTAGCAATATCCTCTTGATCATCTGTAAGCTGACCAGAATCAAGTATCGCTTTAAGCGCTTTAACGACAGTAGCATCATTACCACGAACAGTTGCTTTTTTCCTGGTGATAACTTTTTCTGCTGTCAAGGTCTCATCAAATGAATGGCTATTAGCTTGATAATGATTGTAGTAGGCACTACCTACTGCAACTTTCTTTTCATCAGAGTCACATTCCAGATAATGTATTGCGTCCATAAAGGATAGGGCAATAGTATTACGATTATCCGAAATATAGAAGCTTTTCAGGGCACCCTTCCGAATAAAGGTAAGTGTTGAATCTTCATGTATAGCTGTACTATTCCTTCCTGTTTTTGATTTTTTAGGAAGTCGCTTAATCTTATTGAACATCTGGGGATTGTCATCTCTGACTTCTCTGATTATTGCTAAATACTGCAATTCTGGGCTAGCCTCTTGTTCCTCATCCATATTTTGGGACAAGTCATGAAACAACTTTTGTGGAGTAGGGTTTTCTTCTTCAGACAAGAATTTATAATCTTCACCTAGGGTATCATGAAAAGCTTGTAGCTTTTCCAAGATACGATCAGTCAATGGAAGCTGCTTGCTAGCTTGAGCAGTTGGGAAGAAATTAAAAACATAAATACGGTCGAAGGCCGTCCCAACACGATTAATACGTCCCACACGCTGCATAATCTTTGTGGGATTCCATGGTAGGTCATAATTAATGATCACGTTAGAGCGGTGAAGATTGATTCCTTCAGCCAACACATCAGTAGTAATCAGAATATCGAACTTGTCTTTGTCCAGTTTCATGAACTTAGGATTGAAACTATATTCTATCTCTCTTTTCAGTGAAACATCACTGTCTCCCGAATAGGAAACAATCCGCTCTCCATACATTTTTTCTAGATTCTTAACCAGATACTGAGCGGTTTCCCTAGACTCGGTAAAGACAATCTTTTTTGACCTTATCAGTACTGGATTATTTTTTAATTCGTTTTCAAATTCAATAAGTTTTGGATCTGTTTTGATAGATTCCCAAATCTTTTGCAGGTAGCAGAGTTTTTGTAAGTCACGTTCTAAATCAATAATAAAATCAGAACTGAAATCACTAGCACTAAAATGCATAACTTCTTCTGCTTCAATATAATGCATCAGGCGTTCATCATCATCATTATCTATTAGGTCATACACATCTACTTTCTTACTGATGTAGACTTCTCCATCATTATACATATCTATGAACTTTTCATATGATGATATGAATCTTCCCAATGTTAGACGAAAAGCATAAAAACTACTTTCCAGACGTTTCACCAAGATACCTTTCATAAATCCGCCCATGTTTTGCTGAGCTACCATCATCTGTTTGTATGGTTCAGCAGCTTTCCCCTTCAGATAAATAAGCGGCTTATATCGGGCATACCTGAAATCTTTGATAGTATTGATGGTCTCTGTAAAAACCTTGTCCGTTAAATCATCAAACTCATATACAATTTTTTCTGGGGCATCTAGTTTAGGAAATTTCAAGCCCTGTACTTTCATATCCTTAGCATAGTATTTAGCTACCTCACTGCGAGTTCTACGAATCATAATATGTCTAAGAAGTTTATCACGAATAATCTCTGAATTCTTACCAATTTGAGCAAGATACGCGGCTCCACCTTGCTTTTTTGCTTCATTCTGAGCTTTTCTAAGCTGTAAAAAGAATTCCTCTAAATTTTTTACGCCCACAATATTAGAATTGTGCTTTGGCTGAAAAAGATAAATCTGGTTTTCTATATCACTAGTATAGTTGTTGATAGGAGTTGCAGAAATCAACACAACTCTCTTTCCATAACAAATAGCATGCAGTCTACCAAAAGCCTCTGTACTGGCATTACGGAATCTGTGAGCCTCATCTACAAATACATATTTATATTTGTCAGCTCTCTCCAGTATGGACTCAAGTTTTCCTAACGATACGACATCTGCCGCCACATCAAATTCCAGTAGTACGTCTTTCCAGTAGTCCACCAATACCGGTGGACATATAACGAGCTTTCGACCTTTTTTCAAAATCTTAGCTAACATTGCACAGATATAGGTCTTACCTAAACCTACAACATCTGAAATGAATACACCATTATGAGCTTCCAGTATTTTTTTAGCCTGCAAAACAGCATCAATCTGATACTGCAGACGCTTGTAACCGTCTGGTAGGAGGTTTTCTGCTAATTCCTCTTTGTCAGCGTTGATTTCTTCTTTGAAGTATTCGTAAAGAGTCTTGAGGTAGATCTCATAAGGAGTAATGTCTCCTCGCATCCATGTCTCGCCGTTTACAGTAGCTATATATGCTTCCGTTATCTCTACACCGCACACCCAAAGCTCTTCAAACTTCTCTAAAGCAAACTTCACATCGTGACTATCCTTCAATTCTACGTTGAATTCAAGATTATTTTTCAATCCTGCCATAGAAAAGTTACTGGAGCCAGTAATAACACTTCCAAACTGATCTGGAACGTGATGCGGATCTTTACGCAACACGTAGACCTTGGCATGGATAGGAGCCTTAGGATACATACGCATTTCGACTTTACCAGACTTTAACCAATCAATAAAAGTGCATACACCTTTTTCTACTGAAAGAGAGGGCTCTGTATCTGCAAATTCATCTGCTACGGTATTCTTGAACTGATCTGTAGCTTCTTTGATGGTCACACTTGCAAACAGATTCTCTCGTTTGGATTGCTCAATGATGTGTACTGTATTGGCATCTACATTCAGACCGACAAGTATACGAATCTTCTCCACGTCCTGCATAGCTGGATAAAGTTTAAAAAAGCCACTGGTACGGAAATAGCCTACCAGTATATCGAAATACTGAGTATGCCCTTTCAAGATATTACAAAATCGGCTATACAGATCACGTTCCGGCTCATTTGTAAAAAATTTTAGGTCATTGTCAACGTTCATCTTTTTCCCTCACGATTTACTACCCTTCAAGTCTTAACACCTGAGCTCTTAGCTACTTATATACTATCAATCGAACATGTTCATATCTATTCCGAAAAACAGCACGGTACCAAGGCACGTGCTGTCTTTTATCTCGTCTATTACCTTATCCTGGATACCCAAGGTGGGGGCGATGCCTTTTGCCTGATTCTTACTGGCGCTTCTCAAGTCTTTCATGCAAAAGTGACTTCTGCTCATCATCGAGGCTCTCCGCTTCGTCCTCTGTTGTTGGCAGCTGCGGCAGGTCGTCGAGCGAGTCGAGGCCGAAGCAGCGCAAAAAGGTCGCCGTCGTGCCGTAGAGGATGGGGCGACCGATGACCTGCTTGCGGCCGAGCTCGCAGATGAGGTCGAGCTCCAGGAGCTTGGCGAGGGCGCGCTCGACGCGCACGCCGCGCAGCTGCTCGATCTCGGGCTTGGTGATGGGTTGCTTGAAGGCGATGATGGAGAGCGTCTCCATCGTCGGCGCCGAGAGGTGGCGGTCCGTGACCTGGCTCAGCCGCTCGACCGTCGCATAGGTCTCGGGCCGCGTGACGAGTTGGTAGCCGCCCGCGACGCGCTGGACGGTCAGGCCGCTACCCTCCGATGTGAGCTTCGCCTGCAGGCTGCGGGCCAGTTCGACCACGTCTGGCTCCTCGCAGTCCATGATGGCGGCCAGGCTCGCGAGCGGCAGGGGATTGCCCGCAGCAAACAGCACGGCCTCAAGTGTCGCCTCGCGGCTCAGTTCCGCCTGACGGCCGGCTTCATTCTCTTTCATCCTCTTCCCCTCTCCTTTCGTTCCGCCAGACAATGGTGATCGTCCCGAAGAGATGCGACTGCTGGGCTGTGACGCTCTGCTGTTTCATAAGCTCAAGCAGGGCCAGAAATGTCACGACAAGCTCGCCGCGCGTGCCGCGCTCAAAAGCATCCTCGAAGCGCATGCGGCCGCCGCGCTCCCGCAGCAGCGCCTCGATCTCTTCCATCTTGTCCTCGATATGGTAGGGCTCGGGCCTTATGATGGCGGCCGGCAGCCCCGCCTCCTCGCCCTTGACGCTCATGACCTCGCGGAAGGCCGTCAGGAGCAGGTTGAGGTCGAGGCTCTCCGGCGGCAGATGGCGCACGGGCAGGTCGAGCGGCGCGCGGCCGACGAAGTGCTCCTGCAGGTCGGCCATCGAGCCGAGGACCTCGCTGACCTCCTTGAAGCGCCGGTACTCGAGCAGGCGCTCGACGAGCTCCTGGCGCGGGTCCTCTTCCTCATTCTCCTCGGCCTTCTTCTTCGGCAGCATCATGCGCGACTTGATCTGCAGCAGCGTCGCGGCCATGACGAGGAAGGCGCTCGTGACCTCCATGTCCATCTCGCGCATCGCCTCGAGGTAGTCGAGGTACTGGCGCGTGAGCTCCGCGATCGGGATGTCGTAGATGTCGATCTTGTTCTTCTCGATGAGGTGCATCAGGAGCTCTAAGGGGCCGTTGAAGGCAGCGAGGTGAAACGTATAGTCTTTCTTTGCGTTCGTGTCGTTTATAACGTCCATGCTATCTCAACTATCTCAATCCGCTCAAGGCGCTCAGAAGAACGGCATCAGGAGCAGCACGAAGATCTGCCAGATGAGGCGCTGCAGCGGGATGAAGATCATGCTGAGCACCGGCGTCATGATGAGCGCGATGAGGATGAGGAAGCTGTAGCGCTCGAGGCGCGCGTAGCGGTAGGCCATCCTCGGCGGCAGCAGCTGCATCAGGACGTGCGAGCCGTCGAGCGGCGGCAGCGGGATGAGGTTGAAGATGGCGAAGTTGATGTTGTAGATGATGATGAGCTGGAAGACCTGGTAGACGCCGAAGCTCAGGTGGCCCATGGTGCTCTTGAGGACGAGCAGGGCGACGAGCGCGAGGAAGGCCGTCACGAGGTTGGCCGCGGGGCCTGCGAGCGAGACGAGAATGTCGTCGCGGCGCGGCTTCCTGAAGTTGCGCGGGTCGATGATGACGGGCTTGGCCCAGCCGAAGCGCACGAGGAAGAGCATGATAAGGCCGACCGGGTCGATGTGGGCCGCGGGGTTGAGCGTCAGGCGGCCCATGAGCATCGGCGTCCTGTCGCCGAGGGCGACGGCCACGCGCGCGTGCGCGTACTCGTGGATGACCATCGCGATGATCAGGCCCGGGATGCCCGCGATGAGGTCGAGCGGATTGAAATCAAACATAGATTCTCCTTTACTTGCTTCACTTGGCGGCGTTCTGCTGAGCGGCGAGCATCAGGATAGAAATGACGGATTTCGCGTCGACGATGCGGCCGTCCCGCGCCATGGCCACGGCTTCTTCCAAGGGCACCTTGACGACGTTGATGAACTCGTCCTCGTCCGTGTGCTGCTTGCCGGCCGTCAGGCCCTCAGCCGCGTAGAGGTGGATCTTCTCGTTCGAGAAGCCGACCGTCGTCGCGATCGTCGTGAGCTTCGTGATGCGCGCGGCCGTGTAGCCCGTCTCCTCCGAGAGCTCGCGCTCGGCGCAGACGAGCGGGTCTTCGTCGGGCGCGTCGAGCTTGCCGGCCGGCACCTCGAGCGTCACCTCGCCGATCGGGTAGCGGTACTGGCGCACGAGGATGACGCGGCCGTCCGGCAGGATGGGGATGACAGACGATGCCCCCGGATGCTTGATCCACTCGCGCGTCGCCTCCTTGCCGTTCGGCAGCTCGACCGTGTCGCGCTTGACGTGGAGCAAGACGCCATCGAAGATAGCTTCGCTGCTGACTTTCTTCTCGATCAGATCCTCATACATAACCATTGACCTCCTAAACAAGACTATCTATCTTACTTATCAATCTATCAATCATGCTTCACATGACTCATTGCCCGTATCATACCATCGCAAGATGAGAAAAAGCGGGAAAACTCACGAGCTGGCCTCCCGGCGGAAGGCGTCCTTCTTCATCTTCGCGTGCGAGACCATCTCGCGCGCGTTGTCGAGCGAGGCGGTCGTCATGTCGGCGCCTGAGGCCATGCGCGCGATCTCGCTGATGCGCTCGCGCTCGGAGAGCGGGCGGATCTGCGTCGCCGTCGTGCCCTCCTCGGTGCGCTTCGAGATGTAGAGATGCGCGTCGGCCATGCAGGCGATCTGCGGCAGGTGCGTGATGCAGAGCACCTGCTTGTACTGCGCGACGAGGGCGATGCGCTCGGCGACCATCTGGGCCGTGCGGCCGCCGATGCCCGTGTCGATCTCGTCAAAGACCATGCTCGGCACGGACGAGTCGCGCGAGGAGGCGACCGTCTTGATGGCGAGCGCGATGCGCGAGAGCTCGCCTCCGGAGGCGACTCTCTGCAGTGGCTTTTCCGCCTCGCCGGGGTTGGCCGAGAAGAACATGGCGACTTCGTCGCGCCCCCGGGGGCCGTAGTCTGCGGCCGGCTCCACGCGGATGGCGAGCTGTGCCTTCGGCATGCCGAGCGCGAAGAGCTGCTCTTCGATGGCCGAGGAAAGGTCCTTGGCCGCGGCTCTGCGCAGCTCCGTCAGGGCAGCCGCCTTCTTCCCCAGCTCCTTCTCGAGCACGGCGATCTCCTTTTCGAGCGCGGCGATGTCCTCGTCGTAGTTCTCGATCTCTGAAAGCTCGCGCTCGACTTTTTCCTGATGCGCGAGCACATCGCCAAGCGTCGCGCCGTACTTCTTGCAGAGGCGGTAGATGACGTCCATGCGGCTCTGCAGCTGGTCGAGGCGCGCGGGGCTGAACTCGACGCTCTCGCCGTAGTCGCGCAGCTCGTACGAGGCCTCCTGCAGGGAGATGTAGGCCTCCTCGACCATCTTCTGGGCATTCGCGAGCGCATCGTCGAAGCGGCTGATGTCCTCGAGGTCCTTCTTGACCTGCGAGAGCGCGGGCAGGACGCCGAGACCGCTGCCGCCGCCCCCCTCGAGGAGCTCGTACGATTCCTCGATGGAGCCGACGATCTTCTCGGCGTGCGAGAGCTTGCGGATCTCCGCCTCGAGCGCTTCGTCCTCGCCCGCCTTGAGGTTGGCCTCGGAGATCTCCTTGTCCTGCCAGTGCAGCATATCGAGGCGCTGCGCGTACTCGCGCGAGGCCTGCTGCTTCTCCTCGTAGGCCTTCTTCTTCTCGCGCCACTCGCGGTAGGCGCACTCATAGGCGGCCAGCGCCTCGGCGACGTCGGGGTCGTAGCCGTCGAGCAGATGGAACTGGTTCTCCTCCTTGAGAAGCGCGAGGTTCTCGTTCTGCCCGTGGATATCGACGAGGTAGGCGCCGATCTGGCGCAGGATGGCCAGCGTGACGTGGCAGCCGTTGACGAGCGCCGTGCTGCGGCCCGCCCGCGTGAGCTGCCGCGTGATGATGAGCTCCTTGTCCGAGTCGTCGATGGCCTGCTGCGTCAAAAGCTCGTGCAGGCCGAGCGACTCGTCCTCGAGTGAGAATACCGCCTCAACGCGCAGCCAGTCGCAGCCGGAGCGCACCATGTCGGCCGACATGCGCGCGCCGAGCACGGCGCCGAGCGAGTCGATGAGGATGGACTTGCCCGCGCCCGTCTCGCCGGTCAGGATGTTGAGGCCGGACTGGAACTCCACCTGCACGTGCTCGAGCAGCGCGAAGTTCCAGACCGTCAGTGATTTCAACATAGAATGTACTTCCTCCTACTATGCCCTGCCCGCTCAGTCCTGCAGCATGTCGAGGATGCGCTTGCGGACGACGGGGGCCGTCTCCTTGGGCTTGATGACGACGAGGATGCTGTCGTCGCCGGCGACCGTGCCGATGATCTCCGGCCACTTGCAGTAGTCGAGCGCGGCGGCCACGGTGTTCGCGCCGCCCGGCAGCGTGCGCACGACGAGGATGTTCTCGCTGTAGTCGCAGTCGACGATCGTGTCGTTGAAGACGCGGCGCATGCGCTCCTTCGTGAAGGCGTAATTCTCCTGCGCCGGCAGCGCGTAGCGGTAGCGGCCGTCGCCCGTCGGCACCTTAATGAGCATGAGCTCCTTGATATCGCGCGAGACCGTCGCCTGCGTGACGGCGATGCGCCGCTTGCGCAGCTGTGCCGCCAGCTCGTCCTGCGTCTCGATGATCTCATGGCGGATGATCTCGCGGATCAGCTCCAGTCGTCTTTCTTTCATCAACATACCTGCCTTCCTTCTTTATGCTTTATGCATTTTCTTTACGCACTTTACGCAATCTTGCGCAGTCACAGGGGTCTACTCGCCTGCGGGACGCCAGAGCTTCGTGCGCAGGATCTGGTAGTAGTCCTTGTCCTCGAACTTGATGATCTCCGCCTGTGCCTCCGACTTCCTGACGACGACCTCGTCGCCCGGCAGCAGCCGGTAGCAGACCTGCCCGTCGAAGGTGACGATGATGTCCTGCGGGATGGAGGCGATCGCGACGTGCACGGCGTCGTCCTCCTGGATGATCAGCGGGCGGATGTTGAAGGTGTGCGCGCAGATCGGGGTGACGATGAGCGCGCGGACATTCGGGTTCACGATGGGGCCGCCGGCCGACAGCGAGTAGGCCGTCGAGCCCGTCGGCGACGAGATGATGATGCCGTCGGCCTTGCAGTCGAGCAGATGGCTCTCGTTGATCGAGAGGCCGAGGTGCAGCATGCGCGCGACGCCGCCCTTGACGACGATGTCGTTGATGGCGTGGCCGAGGAAGCGCTCCTTGCCGCCCGAGATGACGGAGCCCGCGAGGAGCAGGCGGTGCTCGATGCGGTAGTCGCCGTCGAGGAGTTTCTGCAATTTCTTCTCGAGCTCGTGGAGCTCGATGTCGGCCATGAAGCCGAGCGTGCCGATGTTGACGCCGCAGACGGGCACGGCGTGGTGGCTGTAGCGCCGGCAGACGCCCAAGAGCGTGCCATCGCCGCCGATGCTCAGCGCGATGTCTGTCTTGATGTTCTCGATGTCGGTGACGCCGTAGCCCGCGTGCTGGAAGATGCGCGCCTCCTCCACCGGCATGATGATGCGCACCGCCTTGTCCGCATAGAAGTCGAGGATGCGCTGCAGGACCCGCGGGGCCTCCGGCTTATTCGTATTCGGGAAAACTGCTATCGTCAGCATAGAATCTCCTCTCTGCCATGGCCCAGCTCCGCTTGGGCGTCTGGCAATGGATTAATGATCCAGGTCCGCATGGGCCTCGGCGACGACTTCCTGCAGCCGCTCCTCTGTCACCGTGTCTTCGCCTGCTGCGCGCGTGAGGTAGATGAGGTACTCGATATTGCCCTCGGGCCCCTTGACGGGCGAGTACGTCAGCGCGAGCGGGCAGAAGCCAATCTCTCGCGCGAAGGCCGTGACCTTGCGGATGACTTCCTCGTGGACGGCGGGGTCGCGCACGACGCCCTTCTTGCCGACGTTCTCGCGGCCCGCCTCGAACTGCGGCTTGATGAGCGCAACGATCTCGCCCGTCTCCTTGAGCAGGGTGTAGGCGACGGGCAGGACCTTCGTCAGCGAGATGAAGGCGACGTCGATGGAGGCAAAGTCGAGGGGCTCGCCGATCATCTCCGGCGTGACTGTGCGGATGTTCGTGCGCTCCATGTTGCGGACGCGCGCGTCGGTGCGCAGCTTCCAGGCCAGCTGGCCGTAGCCGACATCGATGGCGTAGACCTTCTTCGCGCCGTTCTGCAGCATGCAGTCAGTGAAGCCGCCCGTCGAGGCGCCTATGTCGGCCGCTGCCTTGTCCTGCAGCCGCACGCCGAATTCCTTCATCGCCTTCTCGAGCTTGAGGCCGCCGCGGCTGACGTAGGGGATGTCGTGGCCGAGCAGCCGTATCTCGGCCTCGGCCTTGACCGTCGTGCCGGCCTTGTCGATCTTCTGCCCGTCGACGAGGACCTCGCCCGCCATGATCATGCGCTTCGCGCGCTCGCGGCTGCCGGCCAGTCCCCGCTCAACGAGCAGGATATCCAATCGTTCTTTTGCCATTCGCTTACCCTTCTCTTTCTCTCAACTATCCTGTATCATGCCTGTATCATGCGTTCTCGTCCAGCTGGCTCAGCCGCTCGCGGATGCGCTCGGCCATCTCATCGGGCTGCAGGCCGCAGAGCGATAAGAGCTCACAGCGCGTGCCCTGCTCGATGAAGCGGTCGGGGATGCCGAAGCGCAAAAGCGGCACCTCGATGCCGTGATCCGCGAGGTATTCGGCCACGGCCGAGCCGAAGCCGCCCGCGAGCACATTCTCCTCGGCCGTGATGAGGAGCCTTTTCGTCCGGGCCATCTCGCCGAGCAGCTCTGTATCGAGCGGCTTGATGAAGCGCATGTTGACGACGGCCGCCTCGATGCCCTCCTCTTTGAGGATGGCGGCTGCTTCCTTTGCCTTCTCGACCATCGTGCCGACGGCCAGGAAGGCGATTGTGCCCTCCTCCTGCAGCACTTCGGCCTTGCCGACGGGCAAGGTCTCTAGCGAGTCCGTGAGCGGCACGCCGAGGCCGGCGCCGCGCGGGTAGCGCACGGCAGCGGGCCCCTCTATCGCGATGGCTGTCGCGAGCATATGGCGAAGCTCCTCCTCGTCCTTTGGCGCCATGACGCACATGTTGGGCATCTGGCGCAGGTACGAGAGGTCGAAGACGCCGTGATGCGTCGGGCCGTCCTCGCCGACGAGGCCGGCGCGGTCGAGGCAGAGCGTCACGGGCAGGTTCTGCAGGCAGACATCGTGGATGAGCTGGTCGTAGGCGCGCTGCGCGAACGTCGAGTAGAGCGCGATGACGGGGTGCATGCCCGCGGCCGCCATGCCGGCGGCCAGCGTCATCGCGTGCTCCTCGGCGATGCCGACGTCGAAGAAGCGCTTCGGGTACGCCTGGCCGAAGGCCTTGAGGCCCGTGCCCGACGGCATGGCCGCCGTGATGGCGAGGATGTCGGGGCGGTCCTTCGCGAGGTCAATCAGCGCCTTGCTGAAGACAGAGGTGTAGGAAGGCGCACAGCCCGCCTTCTTCGCGGACTTGCCCGTGCTCGGGTCGAAGCAGCCGACGCCGTGGAACTTCTCGGGCGCCTGCTCGGCCGGCTTGTATCCCTTGCCCTTGACGGTGTGGATGTGGATGAGCACGGGGCCCTCCATCTCCTTGGCGCTCGCCAGCACTTCCTCTAAGAGGCCGATGTTGTGGCCGTCGATCGGGCCGATGTAGTGGAAGCCCATCTCCTCGAACAGGCTGCCCGGCACGAGCACGGAGCGCACGCCGTCCTTGAGGTGGCTCGCCGTCTTGTAGACCTTGTCGCCGATGTGCGGGATGCTCATGAGCAGGCTGCCCATGTCGCGCTTGGCGCGCGCGTACTGCGGCGCGATGCGGATGCGCGAGAGGTACTCGCTCATGGCGCCGACATTGGCGTCGATGGACATCTCGTTGTCGTTGAGGATGACGATGAGCTTCGTGCCGAGGTCGCCGGCATTGTTGAGCGCCTCGAACGACTCGCCGCCCGTCAGCGCGCCGTCGCCGATGACGGCGATGACCTGGTTCTTCTCCCCCTTGGCATCGCGCGCGAGGGCCATGCCGAGGGCCGCCGAGATGGAGGTGCTCGCATGGCCGACGCCGAAGGCGTCGTAGACGGACTCTGAGCGGTTCGGGAAGCCGGTGATGCCGCCCTTCTTGCGCAGTGTCTTGAACGCATCCCTGCGGCCCGTGAGGATCTTGTGGGTGTAGGCCTGATGGCCGACATCCCAGACGAGCTTGTCCTCGGGGAACGAGAAGACGCTGTAGAGCGCGAGCGTCAGTTCCACCGTGCCGAGGTTCGGCGCGAGGTGGCCGCCGTTCTGCGAGACGGTATCAATGATGAAATGGCGCAGTTCGGATGCCAGCTGCTCGAGCTCGCGGACCGTGAGCGCCTTGACATCCTCGGGTTTCTCTATGCGGTTGAGCAATGCATACATGGAAACACTCCCCATCGAAACACTTCCCATCAATTCTCAATTCTTTCGCTCGAGCATGTAGCGGACGAGCTGGCGCAGGAAATCGGCTTCAGGGCCGAAAACGGCGAGCGCCTTGACCGCCTTGTCCACGGTCTCTTCGGCGAGGCGCTGGGCCTCGTCAAGCGAGGTCAGCGTCACGTACGTCGACTTCTCGTTGCGGATGTCGCTGCCGACCGGCTTGCCGATGAGCTTCTCGTCGCCCGTCACATCGAGGATGTCGTCCGTGATCTGGAAGGCAAGGCCGAAGCCCTCGGCATACGAGGTCAGGGCCGCGAGCTGGCCTTCCGTGGCGCCCGCGAGGATGGCGCCGCTTCTCAGGGCGGCGCGGAAGAGCGCGCCCGTCTTGCCCATGTGCATCTTCTGGAGCTCTTGCATCGGGATGCGGTGGCCCTCCGACTCGAGGTCGATGGCCTGGCCGCCGACCATGCCGTTCATGCCGGCCGCCGTGCTGATCTCCTGCACGACGCGCAAAAGAGTCGCCGGGTCCGTGTGCTTCTGGCGCGCGATGACCTCGAAGGCGAGCGTCAGGAGCGCATCGCCCGCGAGCACGGCCATGCCGTCGCCGTAGACCTTGTGGTTCGTCAGCTTGCCGCGGCGGTAGTCGTCGTTGTCCATCGCCGGCAGGTCGTCGTGGATCAGGGAGTACGTGTGGATCATCTCGAGGGCGCATGCCGCCGTCAGGTAGTCCGTGCCCTTCGCGCCGACGGCATCGGCCGCCGCCATCAGGAGGATCGGGCGCAGGCGCTTGCCGCCCGCCATGAGGCTGTAGCGCATCGACTCGGCGAGGCGCGCGTCAAGAGGCGGCTCCTGCTCCAGTTCACGGACGAGCTGCTCTTCGACCAGCTGCTGACGCTCTTTCCAAAGTTCCTTCAACATATCATCATTCCCCTTATCCCTCAATATCAAGCTTGCTCTCTTCGACCTTGCCCGTCGCTTCATTCTCCTTGACGAGCAGGTCCATTGTCTGCTCGGCGCGCTCGAGGGCGCCCATGCAGTTCTTGGCGAGGCCGACGCCCTCGGAGTAATGGCTCATGAGGTCCTTGAGCGTCAGGTCGCCGCCCTCCATCTCCTTGACGATGGCCTCGAGCTTTTCCAGTGATTCCTCAAACGAGAGCTCTTTCTTTCTTGGCATATGCAACTTCTTCCTTTCTTTTCCCGCCGGCTCACTGCTCCTGGTTGTCCTCTCCCTGCACCTTTACGGCGCGCGCCGGGATGCGGCCGTCCTTCAGGGTGATGGTGAGGAGGTCGCCTTCCTTTACGGCGCGGACGCTCGTCAGGGGCGCCCCCTCCTTCTCGACGATGCCGTAGCCCTGGCGCAGGATGTGCACGGGGTTCAGGTAGTCGAGCTGCTGCAGCACGATCTCGAGCGCGTGGCGCTTCTCCTTCATCTGGCCCTTCATCTGCGACTCGAGCGCGGCGATTGCGCGGTCAAGGCGCTGGGCGCGGCCCGCGAGCAGGAGCTGCGGGTTCTGCAGGGCGGCGCTGCGGAGGCAGGCCGCGAGGCGCAGGCGCTTCTCCTGCAGCTGGCGCCTCTCCTGCTGCGAGAGGCGCGCCATCAGGCTCTCCGTGTAGCGCAGGAGCTCCATGCGGTCCGGCACGGCGAGCTCGGCCGCCTGCGAGGGCGTCGCGGCCCGCTGGTCGCTCGCAAAGTCGGCGAGCGTGAAGTCCGTCTCGTGGCCGACGGCCGAGATGACGGGAATCTTCGAGGCGTAGATGGCGCGCACGACGGGCTCCTCGTTGAAGGCCCAGAGGTCCTCCATCGAGCCGCCGCCGCGGCCGACGATCAGCACGTCGACGGGGTACTTCTCGTTGAAGAAGGCGATGGCCGCAGCGATCTGCGCGGCTGCCTCCTCGCCCTGGACGAGCACGGGGCGCAAGACGAGCTGCACCGCGGGCCAGCGGCGCTTCGAGACGTGGTAGATGTCACGCAGCACGGCGCCCGAGATCGAGGTGACGATGCCGATGCGCTTTGGGAAGCGCGGCAGGGGCTTCTTGTGCGCATCGTCGAAGAGCCCCTCAGATGCGAGTCTCGCCTTGAGCTGCTCGAAGGCGAGCGCAAGGTCGCCCGCGCCCTCCGGCATCATGCGTTCGGCGTAGAGCTGGTAGACGCCGTCGCGCTCGTAGACCGAGATGCTGCCGCTGACGACGACCTGCATGCCGTTCTCCGGCCGGAAGCGCAGGCCCTGCGCGCGGCTCCGGAACATCACGCACTTGATGGCCGACGCGGCGTCCTTCAGCGTGAAGTAGCAGTGGCCCGAGGCGTAGCAGCGAAAGTTCGACAGCTCCCCGCGGACCTGGATGCAACCGAGCACGGGCTCGCGCTGGAACATCCGCTTGATATAGTTCGTGACCTCACTGACGTTGTGTATCCCCACGGCAGCAATCCCCCTTCTCCTGCCTTCTCCTGTCTTCTTTCAGATTCCCGTATTACAAGAAAGAAGCCAGACAAAAAGTCTGGCTCCTGTCTGCGTCACTCTGCGCTCTTCGCGCTCTTCATGATCGCGCCGAGAATCCCGTTCACATAGCGGCTGGAGTCATCCGTACCATACTTCTTTGCCAGTTCTACCGCCTCGTTGATGGCGATGTTCGGTGTGAGCTTCTCTTCGGCAAAGCACATCTCATACGTTGCCATGCGCGTGAGGTTGCGGTCGACGGCCGCCATGCGCTCCACCTTCCACTCGCGCGAGTTCGCGGCGATCTGGGCATCGATGGCCTCTACGTTCGCGCGCGTGCCGTGCACGAGCTGCGCGGCGAACGCGCGGTCATGCGCACTCATCGCCTCGGCCTCGCCGAGCGCCGTGTCGAGGGCGAGTGTCTCCTGCATCTCTTCCTGAGCGGCCGTTTCCGCCGGGTTCAGGTCTAACTGGAAGAGCGCCTGCAGCGCGACTTCCCTTGCTTGTCTACGACTCATTCCTAACCTTTCCTAACCTTCCTAACCTTCCTAACCTTCCTAAAATCATGTATCGTGATGGCCGTTTCCGCCGCCAGCTAGCCGCGCAAGCGGTTGATGCGGTCGAGCAGGTCATCGGCAATCCTGCCGAAAAAGTCCTCTTCGCGGTCGGCTTTCCTGCCAATGCAGAGGCCGACGACGCCGCACAGCACGATGAAGGCCGTGCGCCAGAAGCCGATCAGCAGGATCATCAGGGCCAGGATGATGCCGGAGGCGAGGCCGAGGCACTGCCCCCGGTCCTCCTGCCAGATCATCGCCAGCCATTCCTTGAATTCTTCTTTCATTTTTCCACCGCCTCACGCCTCAGACCACGCGGCGCTTGCCCGCAGGCACAGCGTCCGAGAACGCCGTGATGTGCGACTCGACGGCGACGTCCTCGAGTCCCATCGTCTCGCGGAGTTCCGTGCGGATGGCCGCGGCGGCTGCCTCCGTGAGCGATGCGACGGGCGTGCCGCGGCTGACCGTCAGGTCGAGCACGAGGCGCAGCGTCTCAGGTGCGTTCTTCGAGGCCCTGACGCGCTGGGCGCGCACCTTCGCCATGCGGATGCCGTGCAGCGAAAGGAGCGTCCGCTCGGCCATCGCGCGGATGGCAGGCAGGGCGACGCGGACGCCGCCCTCTGCCCCCTGCAGCAGGATGAAGTCGCCGCGCTCATGCGTGCGCTCCGCACGCCCCCGCAAGGAGACGCCGAGCAGGTGGAGCGCGACCAGGAGGAAGACGACCGAGACGGCGACCGTCTCGCGGCGGGACAGGATGTAGTGGATCTCATTGAGCCAGACCGACTCCGGCAGGACTCCCATGCAGAGCACGAGCACGAGCACGGAGAGCAGGGCCAGGCCGATCATCGAGACAAACAGCAAAAAACGGTTGATAATCCCCATAGTATCCGCCTCGCTCCAGATCAGCGCACGCGTACTTCATCGGCCTTCGCATTCTCCTCCGGGAAGCCGACGCCCTGTACGTGGACGTTGACCTCGACGACGGAGAGGCCCGTCATCGTCTCGATGGCCTGCTTGACGTTCTCCTGCACCGCGAGGGCGATGTCCGGGATGCGCACGCCATACTTGACGATGATGTAGAGGTCGACAGCGGCTTCCTTCTCGCCGACTTCGACCTTGACGCCCTTGGCGAAGTTCTTGCGGCCGAGCATCTCGGCAATGCCGCCCGCAATGCCGCCGCTCATGCCGGCGATGCCGTCGACTTCCGTAGCAGCCAGGCCCGCGATGATGCTGACGACCTCATCCGCGATGCGGATCGCGCCGAGACTCGAATCTTTTTTGACGATTTCTTTTTCGTTTGCCATGATAAAGGCCTCCTTGCCTGGGGCAGCCCATGGGACTGCGCATAAACGGTAATCCGCACAAGAGGGCGTATAACATGCCTCTCCCATGCATATTTATACTGTACTATTCGCGGACTCGAACGCTTTTTCCTGCCAAGAACGAAAATAAAACAAAATAAAAATGAAAGAAATGCAGCTGCTGTACCAGTTGCATGAACATGCCTGGCGCAGCAGCTGCCAAGAGAAGCAGATGTTTCTTATGCGCGCTCGATGTAGTTGCCCGTGCGCGTATCGATGCGGAGCGTATCGCCCTCGTTGACGAAGAGCGGCACGCGGACTTCGTAGCCCGTCTCGACCTTGGCGATCTTCGTGGCGCCCGTAGCCGTGTTGCCCTTGACGCTCGGCTCGCACTCGACAACCTTGAGGTTGACGGAGTTCGGCAGCTGGATGCCGATGATGCGGCCCTTGAACGTCTGCAGCGAGACTTCCATGTTCTCCATGAGGTAGTTCAGCGCATCGCCGAGCTGCTCCTTGTTGAGCTCCGTCTGCTCGTACGTCTCCGTGTCCATGAACGTGTACATGCCATCGGCCTCGTAGAGGTACTGCATGTTGCGCGTCTCGAGGTGAGCTGCCGGCATCTTTTCATTCGGATTGAAGGTACGCTCTACCACTGCACCCGTCTCAACATTCTTGATCTTCGTGCGTACGAAAGCAGCGCCCTTGCCCGGCTTTACGTGCTGGAAATCCACGATCTGCCAGACACCGCCATCAATTTCAATCGTTAAGCCCGTGCGGAAATCAGTACTGTTAATCATTCTACGCCCTCCAAAAACTTCATTATTTCATTTCTGATTCAAATTCAAGATACGAAACGTATCATAACATTCTTTATTATAATCAACTTGCGGCCCATCGTCAAGCACTGCGCATCAGCGGATCTCGACGAGCTGCTTGGAGGACTTGGTCAGGCGCTCGCTGCCCGTCGCGGTGACGAGCACTGTATCCTCGATGCGCAGGCCGCCCCAGCCCGGCAGGTAGACGCCCGGCTCGTCGGTAATCAGCATGCCCGGCATGAGGTGCTCGCAGGTGCTCGACGGCGAGAGGCGCGGCTCCTCGTGGATCTCGAGGCCGAGGCTGTGGCCGAGTCCGTGGCCGAAGTACTGCGCGAGGTCGTACTTCTTGAGGAATTCGCGCGAGGCCGCGTCGATCTCTTTGCCGGATTTCCCCGGCGCGATGAGCGAGAGCACGAGCTCCTGCGCGCCGAGCACGGCCCCGTAGACCTCGCGCTGGCGCGCCGTCGCCTCGCCGACGCAGACGGTGCGCGTGATGTCGGAGCAGTAGCCCTGGTACTTCGCGCCGTAGTCCATCGTCACGAAGTCGCCCGCCTCGATGACCTTCTCCGTCGCCGTGCCGTGCGGCATGCTGCCGCGCAGGCCCGAGGCGACGATCGTGTCGAAGGACGGCTTCTCGGAGCCCGCTTCGCGCATGACCTGTTCGAGGCGCGCGGCCACCTCGATCTCCGTGCGGCCCGGGCGGATGAAGTGGACGATGTCCTCAAAGGCCTTGTCGGCAAAGGAGCAGGCACGGCGGATGCAGGCGATCTCCTCCTCGTCCTTGACCTGGCGCAGCGCGTCGAGGTCGAGCATCGTGCCGAAGTCGATGCCCACGAGCATGTCCTTGAGCGCTCGATAGTCGGCGTAGACCATCGAGCGGCCCTCGAAGCCGACGCTGCGGCAGCCGAGCTTTGCGATGAGCTCCGCCGTCTTCTTCAAGAGTCCATGGCGGTGCTCGACGACGGTGAAGAGCGGCGCCTGCTTCTCGGCCTGCTCCGTGTAGCGGTTGTCGGTGACGAGCAGCGCCTCGTCCTTCGTGACGACGAGCGTTGTGTCATCGCCGCGGAAGCCGCTGAAGTAATGAAGGTTCACGTATTTTGTCACGACGACTGCGTCGAGCCCCTTCTCCTGCAGCAGGGCGCGCAGTGCGGTCAAACGGTTTTCATTCAAAGGATCATCCCCCTAATCTGATTACTCCGCCCGGTTGAGCTTGTAGATGATGGCCTCGAGCGCGGCGAGATAGCTCTCGACGCCGAGGCCGCAGATCTGGCCCATCGCCACTGGCGCGAGCACCGACGTGTGGCGGAATTCCTCGCGCTGGTGGATGTTCGAGATGTGCACCTCGATGACCGGCACGTCGATGGCCGCGATGGCATCGCGGATGGCGATGCTGTAGTGCGTGAAGGCCGCCGCGTTGAAGATGATGAAGTCGAACTTGTGGTTGGCCTGCTGGATGGCGTCGACGAGGTCGCCCTCGTGGTTCGACTGGTAGAACGCCGTCTCGATGCCGGCCTCAGCCGCACGCTCCGCGATCATCTCGTTGATGTCGTCGAGCGTCGTCGAGCCGTAGATCTCCGGCTCGCGCGTGCCGAGCAGGTTGAGGTTCGGCCCATGAAGTACAAGGATGCGTGGCATGAGGATTCCTCCCTTTCAATGTGTAGACGTTGTGTAGACGTTTCTATAAAAAAATAAAGCGGGTCAGAAGACGGCTGCGCCGGCTCTTCCCGCCTCAAATCCTGGCCAATGGCATGTGCTCAGTAACGGACGACAAAGCGCGTCTCATTGGGCACCGTCTCGACTGGCTCAAACTTCAGTTCTTTTACCTTGATGAAGTAATTGCCCTCGCGGATCAGTACTGAGAGCTTGTCGACTTTCTCGGGGTCACCCTGGATCTCCATCTCGACGCTGCCGTCCTCCATATTGCGCACCCAGCCCGTCAGGCCGAGCTCCGATGCGTGCTGCTGCACGAACATGCGGAAGCCCACGCCCTGGACGCGTCCAGTAGCTCTGCCAAAGTAACGGACGGATGTTTTGGATTCTGCCATAGAAAAGACCTTCTTTCCTCTGCCCTGCGCGCGCCTCAGGCCTTGGCCGGGATATCGCGGCGCAGGATCGTATACGGTTCAACCGGCTTGTCCATGCGGATCTTGACGATCTGCTGGGCATGAGGAGCAACCGCGATGGGATTGCCCTCTTCGTCAAGCATATCAGAAAGTACCTGGCGATACAAGGGGGCATTTGGCTGGAATACCTCAATTTCCTGACCAATCTTCATATTATTGCGCTGCTCGACCGTGGCGTATTGCGTGGTCGTGTCGTAGTCGCGCACGAGGCCGATAAATTCGGACGTCTGCTGGTATGACGAGGTGCCGTAGAGCTGGTCGTCCGCCGTCGGCTGGTGGTAGTAGAAGCCCGTCGTGTACGGGCGGTGCGAGACTTTCTCGAGCTCGTCGAGCCACTCCTGCTGGACCTTGAAGTGCGCGGGGTCCTCGAAGTAGGCGTCAATGGCCAGGCGGTAGGCGCGCACGACGCTCGCCGCGTAGTGGACGCTCTTCATGCGGCCCTCGATCTTGAGGCTATCGACGCCGCTCTCGATGACGTCGGCGATGTGCGGCAGGAGGCACATGTCCTTCGAGTTCATGATGTAGGTGCCGCGCTCGTCCTCCTCGATCGGGAAGTACTTGCCCGGACGCGTCTCCTCGACGAGCGCGTACTTCCAGCGGCACGACTGCGCACAGCTGCCGCGGTTGGAATCGCGGCCCGTGAAGTAGTTCGAGAGCAGGCAGCGGCCCGAGTACGAGATGCACATCGCGCCGTGGACGAACATCTCGAGGTCGGCTTGCGTCTTTTCGCGGATCTCGCGGACTTCCTTCAAAGACATCTCGCGCGCGAGCACGACGCGCTTCGCGCCGAGCGCGTGCCAGGCGTTGACCGTCGCCCAGTTCGTGTTGTTCGCCTGCGTGCTGATGTGGAGCTCCATATCAGGGATGCATTCCCGGGCCATCATAAAGACGCCGAGGTCGGCGACGAGCAGTGCGTCGACGCCGATCTCCTGCAGGTAGCGCAGGTAGTCGGGCAGGCCGCGAAGGTCGCTGTTGTGCGGGAAGATGTTGACCGTCACATAGACCTTCTTCTTGAGCTTGTGGGCGAACCCGACCGCCTCGCGCAGCTCTTCTCGCGTGAAGTTGCCGCCGAGCGCGCGCAGGCCGTAGAGCTTGCCGCCGAGGTAGACGGCGTCGGCGCCGTAGAGCAGCGCCATCTTCATCTTCTCGAGATTCCCTGCTGGGGCCAGGAGCTCAGGCTTTTTCATCATGTATGGTATTCCTCCGATAATCTGTTTGATTCGTTTGCTGCGGGGCAGCGGCGCGAGACGGCCAGGCCGTCGCCGCGCTCGAAGATCTCCGTCTCGTAGCCTGCCGCATGGCTCGTGAGCTCGATGTAGCGGCGCAGCCGCTTGACGATGGTGCGGTAGCGGCGCGGAGCCTTCTCCGGGCCGCGCACGTAGCCGCGGAACAGGACATTGTCGGCCACGATGACCGCGTCCGCCGTCAAAAGCGGCTGTACCTTCTCGAAGTAGTCGACGTACTGGCCCTTGGCCGCGTCGATAAAGACAAAGTCATACGGCCCCGCAAGCTTTGTCAAGAGCTCGCCCGCGTCGCCCTGCAGGATCTCGATGCGGTCCTCGTAGGGCGAGCGCGCGATGAACCCATGGGCGAGCGCAGCGCGCTCCTCGGAGAGCTCGAGCGTCGTGACATGTGCGTCCGCCGCGCCGTTGGCGGCGAGCAGCAGCGCCGAGTAGCCGATGGCCGTGCCGATCTCGAGCACGCGGTGCGGCCGCAAGTCGCGGATGACCGAGAGGAAGACCTGGCGGCCGTTCTCGTTGATGATCGGGACATGGTACTCGGCCGCATACGCCTCCATCTCCCGCAGAAGTCTTTCAAAATCGCTTGTATCTGTCATACTGTCCTTCATATCTGTCCTCGCCTTCCGCGCCGCCTCAGCGCACCTGCTCGACGATGGCCAGGTGCTCGTCGTACGTCTGCGAGTAGTGGTTGTGGCCCTGACGATCGGCTACGAAGTAGAGGTAGTCGGTGCTCGCTGGGTTCAGCACCGCCAGGATGGACTTCATGCCCGGGCTCGCGATCGGTCCGGGCGGCAGGCCCATGTGCTGATACGTGTTGTAGGGCGAGTCAATCTTCGTGTCCTCAATCGAGACGTCCTCCTTCGGGCCCGCCATGAGGTACTGCAGCGTCGTGTCCGACTGCAGCGGCATGCCCATCTGCAGGCGCTTGAAGAAGACCTGCGCGATGATTGGGCGGTCCTCATCGTAGCGCGCCTCTTTCTCGACGAGCGAGGCCAGCGTGACGAGGTCGTGGATCGAGAGGTTCTTCGCCGCCGCCTGCTGGCGCAGCTCCGGCGTCAGGCGCGTGTCGAAGTCCTCGGCCATCATCTTCATGATGGCCTCAGGCGTGACCTCGCTGTGGATCTCATACGTGTCCGGGAAAAGGTAGCCCTCCGCCGCATAGCGCTCATTCGGGCGCTTCTTCATGTAATCGTACGGCGCGAAATCCTTCGCCTCGGCGAGGAATTCCTGCTCGTCGACGAGGCCCTCATCCGCGAGGCGCTTCGCGATCTCCTTGATGCCGAAGCCCTCGGGGATCGTGAACCGCACGACCGTCGTGTCGCCCGAGACGAGCTTGTCAAGCACGGCCTGCTCGTCCATGTGCGGCGCGAAGGCGTACGTGCCCGTCTTGAACTTCTGGGCATCGCCCTGGAGCTTCATGAGCCACCAGAAGCGCAGGCGGCTGTCGATGACGCCGAGCCGCGTCAGGTGGTCCGAGATCTCCGACGCCGTCGTGCCCGGCTTGACGACCATGTAGATGTTCTCCTTGGCATCGCGGTCCGAGCGCTCGATGACATGCGTCGTGCCAAAGGCCAGGAAGAGCCCCGCCCCCAGCAGGACGGCAAAGACTGCCGCAATCGCCGCCCACTTCTTCCAGCCAAGGCGGCCGACGGCCGCGCGCAGCTTCTCCCTAGCAGATGGCTCTAAAAGATTGGAAGGCTCGGAAAGCTTGGAAGGCGGCTCGGAAGGCTCGGAAGGCTCGGATGGCTTGGAAGGCGCCCTCGACTCCGCTGCAGGCGATGGGCTGCCGCCCGTTCCTGACTCCTGCGCCTTCTCCGCGTTCTCGGCTTTCCCCTCCTGCTCCGATTTCTCGGGCTTCTCGTTTTCCTCGTGTTTCTCACCTTCGGCAGCCGTATCTGCTTTTGATGCGACGGACTTCACCGCAGCGCCCTCTGCTGCTGTATCCTTCGCGGACTCTGCGGCTCCTGCAGCGCCATTATCTTCAGTGCCATCGTTTACAGATGGAGCCTCTTCTCTTTCCGGCAACGTCTTCGGCGCCGAAACGTCCTGCGGCTTGCTTTCTGGCACAGCTGCGTTCTCCTGCTGCTTCACCGTCTCAGCGGGCTGCGGCGCCTGCTTCGGCGCGCGCTCTTTCTTATTCCCATGCATAAATCGTTCTCCGTACATGAAAAAGCCGCCATCCAGATGGATAGCAGCCAATCATTTCGTCATTCAGTCCTTTTCGGCTTCGTCGACCAGCGCGTCATACGCCTGCTGGACCGCCTCGAACTCCTCGTCCGTCGGCTCGACGTACTCATCCTCGCCGTCCTCGTTCGTGACGATTTTCGCGATGATGACGTCCTCGTCATCGTCCTCGCAGCCGCAGCCGCACGTGTGGGCGTGCTCCTCATCCTCATCGTGGATGCCGACGAGCAGCGCGTATTTCTCATCCTCTACCGGGATGATCATCTCTTCGCGGTAATAGTACTCATTGCCCGCCTCGTCCGTCATGACGACAACGATGTCGTCCTCATTCATCATATCCTCTGCCATAGGACTCACCTCTTCTTTCTGGTCGTGCCAAAATCTCGATTTTACTGGTTTCATTTTATCGTATCGCGGGAAGGCTTGTCAACGCTTGCTGTCCAAAAAGCCCTGCAGGATGAAGACAGCCGCCATCTTGTCAATGACCTTCTTGCGCTTGCGGCGCGAGACATCGGCCTCGATGAGCGAGCGCGTCGCCGCGACCGTCGAGAGGCGCTCATCCCAGAAGAAGACCTCCACCTCAGGATACGCCTTCTTGACCTCTGCCATGAACTCCTTGACGATGGCGCAGCGGTCGCCCTCCGTGCCGTCCATGTTCTTGGGGAGCCCCGAGACGAGCGACTTCGTCTCGTACTGGTCCATGAGCTCGCCGAGGCGCTTGAGGTCGTCTGCGAGCGACTTGCGGCGGATCGTCTCGACGCCCTGCGCCGTCAGGCCCAGGAGGTCGCTGACCGCGATGCCGATCGTGCGGTCGCCGATATCGAGTGACATGTATCGCTTCATCTCTTGCCGCCCTTTTCCAGATACGAGCGCACGAGCTCCTCTAAGAGCTCATCGCGCTCGAGCGTGCGGATCTTGCTGCGCGCATCATTGTGGCTCGTCACATACGCCGGATCGCCCGAGAGCAGATAGCCGACGAGCTGGTTGATCGGGTTGTAGCCCTTCTCCTCCATCGCCGCACAGACCGAGCGGATGATCTTCTCCGCCTTATTCTCATCGTTCCCGAAACGGAACATCATGGTTTCTTCGTTGTTGGCCATATTGCATACCTCCAAAGCACTCATGCGGGAATCCCCGCTCACTTGCTTCTATCTTACCACATCTTGGCTTTGATGACTATGATACGCCTCAATCCTATAGTTTTCCTGAAAGGATGTGCCTTTTCCGTCATGCAACATAGTCAGGCAAATTTCGGCATCAATCATCGCATAGACAGCTTGCGGAACACTTCTTCCGTCATGCCCGCCCGCTTGGCCGCTTCTTTCACCGTGATGATGCCGTCACGCACCAGTATTGAGGCCGACCATGTTGACATCACGACGGAAGGCGCTCACCGACGGCAGCAGTTGGCGCGGCTCACTGAACGAAGACAATCAAGCCGACAGTGCCTCCATCGCGCTCGACCGATCGAGCAGCTGGGAGCTCACAGCGAATTCCTATGTGACTTCCATCAGCGACAAGGATGCCTCCTTTGCCAACATCAAGAGCAACGGCCATAACATCTACTATGATGCAAGCCAGAACAGCGCCCTTGCTGGCAGGACCATCGACCTGCCCGGCGGCGGCAAGCTCCTGCCACAGACAAAGGGCTGACAATCGCCTTCCCCAAAAAGCAATAGTTAACTGAACAAAAGAACAGACGACCTCAATACATCTTATGTTGTAAAGTAAATTACTTTACATTTTCCTCATTTAGCTTTATAATATCAATAAAAGGAGTTGATTCTTATGGCTGATACAAAAACGCTGAATCTTCGTGTCGATGCAGATTTGAAGCATCAGGCAGAAACTATTTTTGCGAATCTGGGTATCCCGACTTCTACAGCAATCAATATGTTCCTGCGCACCGTTGTCCGCTATGGCGGTATCCCGTTCGATTTGCGTATTTCTCCTAATGAGCTAGAGACCTTAAGAGCTGTTGACGATGTAAATCATCATCGCAATCTCAGCAAGACTTATGATTCTGTTGAAGATGTCATGGAGGCCCTGAATGCTTAAGATCCGCTTCCGCAAACAATTCCGCAAGGATTACAAGCGGGTAATCAAGCAGCCTGGGCATACCCCGGAGCTTTTTCAGGAAGTACTTGACTGTCTTGTGATGGAGCAATTGCTTCCTGCCAAGTATCGGGATCATGCCCTGTCGGGAAACTACGCCGGTTTCCGTGAATGTCATATTCTGCCGGATTGGTTGCTGATTTACAAAGTCGAAACTGACATTCTAACGTTGACGCTGACCCGTACGGGGAGTCACAGTGATTTATTCTAATATCCATCTCATCTGTATGAGCATGGCAGGATTTCACGATGCTGCATCGAAATCTAACGGTAAGAAACCTACCAAGGAGGAAACTTAAGCAACCGAAAGGATGCTCAAATATGAACAAAAGTGTAGCAATATGCTAAAGACTCAAAGAATCCATTGAGTTAGTTTGTGCTGACTTTACAGCAGTCGGAACGGCTGGAAATAAGCCAGAGGCGGTTGAAACAGTCCGTCTAACTACGGGGTAGCACCCTGATGGTAGCCGTTGGACAGTGGTAAATGCGAGAACCAAGCAAGGTTGGCGAACCAATACGCAAAAACAAAATATTATGAAAGGAGAAAGCTACTAGATGTAATTGGCAGAATATCACAAACAAGATACTGTCAATATGTACCGATGGCTAATCGGGAATTTACGCCTTTGGAGTATCACTCAAACGTTAGTAGCCTGTCTTTTGACGGCGAGGACGGATACGATGAACAAGGAACTACAAATCGTGAGATTGTAGCAAAACATCTTGGCATAGGCACATTTATCTATGTTTTAAGTAGCAGATGCTCTACATGTACAAGCCGCTGACGGTCACTGCGATCTACCCATTTGACAAGAATCCCACCCGGGAAGAGTGGGAGGATTACGACTACATGATGCGGCGGGCGGGCAGCTCCAACAAGTACGCGCTCCCTCTAAAGAATCCAGATCACCTAGAACATTCAGGAATATCCAGGAACATCTAGGAACATCCAGGCCATGCACAGGCAGCAGAAAAAGCACAGACGATCACTTGCGCATCGTCTGTGCTTTCTGCTGTATCAAGGGCTCCCCCTATCAATCTGCTATTGTCGCTTGCCTCACTGCTTGCCTAAGGCTCCGTTCAGCGCGATGGCGAGCTGGTCGGCGCACGAGGTGCCGCGGCCGCCGCAGTCGTTGCCCTGGAGGAGGGCTGCCGTGTCCTTGGGGTCGGCGCCTTCGAGCAGCTTGCTGATGGCGGAGAGGTTGCCCGGGCAGCCGCCGACGAAGTGCACGTCGTGGAGCTTGCCGTCGTCGCCGATGGCAAAGGTGATCCGCTTGGCGCAGACGCCCTGCGGAGTAAACGAGTAAGACTTCATATTCTTCTTCTCACTTTCTCAATCGGATGCATGCATGAAAAACCGCCCCGAAGGGCGGTTCTCTTTATCTTGGTTCAGCTTCAGATCATGTCGTTCTTGATCATGTACTCGGCAATCTGCAGGGCGTTGAGCGCAGCGCCCTTGCGGATCTGGTCGCCGCAGACCCAGAGGTTCAGGCCATGCTCGATGGACTCATCCTTGCGGATGCGGCCGACTTCGACGTCGTTCTTGCCGGACGTGAAGAGCGGCATCGGGTAGATCTGCTCAGCCGGGTTGTCGCGGACGATGGCACCCGGGAAGGCATCGATGGCCTTGCGGGCTGCCTCGACGCTGACCTCGTCCTCGAACTCGATGTTGACGGACTCGGCATGGCTGCGGTAGACCGGCACGCGGACCGTCGTGGCCGTGATGCGCAGGCTGTCGTCCTCGAGGATCTTCTTCGTCTCGTTGACCATCTTCATCTCCTCTTTCGTGTAGAGGTTGTCGTAGAAGACGTCGATCTGCGGGATGAGGTTGAAGGCGATCTGGTAATGCTTCGGGAACTTCGCACCCGGCAGGATGTTCGCCTTCGGCTCGCGGCCGGCGACGATGTCATCGACCTGCTGCTCGAGCTCGGCCATGGCTTCCTTGCCGCCGCCCGAGACGGCCTGGTACGTCGAGACGACGATGCGCTTGATCTTCGAGAGGTCGTAGAGCGGCTTGAGGGCCATCATCATGATGATCGTCGAGCAGTTCGGGTTGGCGATGATGCCCTTGTGGCGGGCGATGGCCTGCGGGTTGACCTCCGGAACGACGAGCGGGACTTCCGGATCCATGCGGAAGGCACTCGAGTTGTCGATGACGACGGCACCGGCCTTGACGGCTGCCGGAGCGAACTGCTTGCTGGCAGCACCGCCGGCAAACAGAGCAATCTCGACGTCCTTGAAGGACTCGTCCGTCGTCTCCTCAACCGTGTACTCCTTGCCCATGAACTGGATCTTCTTGCCAGCGCTGCGCTTCGAAGCGAGCATCTTGAGGTTGGCAAAGGGGAAATTGCGCTCCTCGATGAGGTTGAGGAATTCCTGGCCGACGGCGCCCGTTGCGCCAAGGATTGCTACATTGTACTTCTTCATGTCCATCGTTCCTTTCTGCGATGCAGTTGTTTTATATTATGGATAAGGAAAACAAAGGTTGTATCAGTCGAGCAGTTTGTCGAGGCCGACCGTCAGGCCCTTGAGGCTGCGGACCTTCTTGGCGGCGAGCACGACGCCCGGCATGAAGGACTCGCGGTTCATCGAGTCGTGGCGGATGGTCAGCGTCTGGCCGAGGCCGCCGAAGATGACTTCCTGATGCGCGACATAGCCCGGCAGGCGCACGCTGTGGATGTGCATGCCCTCGTAGTCGGCGCCGCGCGCGCCCTCGAGCTTCTCAAACTCATCGGGGTTGCCCTGCTTGTGGGCCTTGCGGACTTCCGCAATCATGGCCGCCGTCTGGATGGCCGTGCCGGACGGTGCGTCGAGCTTCTTGTCGTGGTGCAGCTCGATGATCTCGACATCCGGCATGTACTTGGCTGCCTGGCGCGACATGACCATCAGGAGCACGGCGCCGATGGCGAAGTTCGGCGCGATGAAGGCCGGCGTGTCATTCTCTTCAGCTGCCTTGGCAATCTCTGCCTTCTGCTCGTCCGAGAGGCCCGTCGTGCCGACGACCGGCGAGGTCTTGTGCGCAAGCGCCGTCATGACATTGCCGAAGACGACGTCCGGGCGCGTGAAGTCGACCATGACCTCTGGCTTCTTGCGCGCGAGCAGTGCCTCGAGGTCTGTCTCGACGAGGATGCCGTTTGCCGGCAGGCCGACGAGCGAGCCCGTATCCGCACCGCCCTTGATGTCCACTGCGCCGACGAGCTCGAGCCCGTCCGCTTCCTGTACCGCTTTTAAGACTGCCTGGCCCATGCGGCCGCAGGCACCGTTTACGATTACCGTAGTCAAAAGTATGCGCCTCCTGTTAGCGTCAAAAGATATTGCTATTGTATAGCATGTCCACCATTTGTGTCAAGACGTCTCGTCGAAAAAGACGACTTTTCACCGATATTTTCACGTCTGCGGCGCTTTGCGCCTGTCAATTCTCCATGATGTGCGCGAATCTCTCCTTGTACTGCAGCGCGAGGATGGGCCGGATGAAGTCGAGGTCGCCCTGGCTCAAAAGCGTCGCCTCGGCGGCCTTATGGGCGTCGAGGAGGATGGCGAGGTCCTCCGGCACGCGCGCGATCTTGAGGTCGGGCAGGCCGTGCTGCATCGAGCCGAAGAACTGCCCCGGGCCGCGCAGCCGCAGGTCCTCCTCCGCGAGCTTGAAGCCGTCGGAGGTTTCTGCCATGATCTTCAGGCGCTCGCGCGCGTTCTCCGTCTTGCCCTCCGAGACGAGGATGCAGTACGAGGCGTAGGAGCCGCGCCCGATGCGGCCGCGCAGCTGGTGGAGCTGGGCGAGGCCGAAGCGCTCGGCGTGCTCGATGACCATGATGCTGGCATTCGGCACGTTGACGCCGACTTCGATGACGGTCGTCGAGACGAGCAGTTTTATCCTGTCGGCGTAGAAGTCCTGCATGACGCGCTCCTTCTCGGCGGGCGCGAGCCTGCCATGGACGAGGCCGCACGGGATGCCGCTAAAGATGCCGTAGCGCAGCTCGTCATAGACCTCCTCGGCTGACGGCAGGTCGCTCTCCTCGTTCATCTCGATGAGCGGGCAGACGACGTAGGCCTGGCGGCCCGCCTCGATCTGGCTGCGCACGTACTTGTAGATGAGCGGGCGGCGGTCCGGGCGGCGCACGAAGGTGCGGATGGGCTGACGGCCCGGCGGCAGCTCGCGGATCAGGGAGACGTCGAGGTCGCCGTAGACGGTCAGGGTCATCGTGCGCGGGATCGGCGTCGCCGTCATGACGAGCACGTCGGGTACATGCGCGCCCTTCTTCTCGAGCGCCGCGCGCTGCGCGATGCCGAAGCGGTGCTGCTCGTCCGTGATGACGAGGCCGAGATGCGCGAAGTGCACATCATCCTGGATCAGCGCGTGCGTGCCGATGACGATGTCGACCTCGTGGCGCGCAATGGCCTCGTGCATCGCGCGCCGCTTCTGGGGCGTCAGGTGGCCCGAGAGATAGCCGACGCGGATGCCGAGCGGCGCGAGCTTTGACGAGAGGTTCTCATAGTGCTGGGCGGCGAGGATCTCCGTCGGCGCCATCATGGCCCCCTGCCGGCCATTCTCGACGGTCTTGACGAGCGCGAGCATGGCGATGACCGTCTTGCCCGAGCCGACGTCGCCCTGCACGAGGCGGCGCATCGGCACCGTCCGCTCCATGTCGCGGCAGATCTCCTGCCACGCCTGCTGCTGGTCGTGCGTCAGCGTAAAGGGCAGTCCCGCAAGAACAGCCTTGACGAGTTTGCCGCTTGGCTGATGGCGGATGCCGCGCTTCGTCTCCTGCGACTGCTTCTTTAAGAGCAGCAGGCCGCACTGAATCAGGTAGAGCTCCGAGAAGGCCAGCCGGTAGCGCGCCCGCTTGAGTTCTGCCCCATCCTTCGGGAAATGGACAGCGTGCAGGGCCTCTCTGCGCCCCATGAGATGATGCGCCGCGAGGATGCGCGCGGGGATGAGCTCAGGAAGATCTCCGGCGGCCTCCAGCGCCTCCGCGATGAGCGTGCGGAAGAACTTCTGGTTGAGGTGCTCGGTGGCCGCGTAGACGGGCAAGATGCCGCAGAGGCCCGCTGCCTGCTCCCCGGGTTCCAGGACCTGGAAGCTGCGCAGCTGGCTCATGGCGAACTGGCCGCGGCCGCCGTAGGCATACGCGGCCTTGCCGCTGACGAAGATGCGGCGGCCCGCCTTGAGCGTCTTCTTGAGGTACTTCTGGTTGAACCAGGTGACCTGCAGGATTCCCGTGCCGTCATTGAGGTAGGCCGTCAGGATGATCAGGCCGCGCCGCCCCGTCTGCTCCTGCAGGTTGACGATGGTCCCAGCGACTGTCGCGACCGTGCCCGGCTGCAGGTCGGCGATGCGCGTCAGGACGCTCTGGTCCTCGTAGGTGCGCGGGAAGTACGTCAGGAGGTCGTAGACCGTCGCGATGCCGAGGCGCGCCAGCTCCGCTTTCTTCTTGGGGCCGACGCCCTTGAGGTACTGGACTGAGTCTTGGATCTTCATGGGCAGCATCGAATCCTTTCTATCGGTGATCTTTCCCTCATTCTAGCACGCCTGTCAATCCTCTATCTACCTCCCCCGCACTCCCCCGCACGAGAGCCGCGGCGGCGCAGGACACAAACCGAACACAAAAAGGAAGAGCCTCCATGAGACTCTTCCTTCTATATTAGTATATTACTATGCGGCTTGATGTGCGACGAGCGAATCAGAGCTGCGGGCCAGCTGCAACGAGGCCTTTGCCGATCTCGGTGTCTGCATACTTCTTGGCGAAGTTGTCGATGAACATCTGAGCGAGCTTCTTTGCTCTCGTATCCCACTCGGACTCATCTTTGTAATCCCACTTGGATTTGGACGGATCTTTGTAGGTATCCTTCGGATCGAGGACTTCCGTAGCAACGCCTTCGAGCTTCGTCGGGATCTCGAGACCGAAGTACGGGATCTTCTTCGTCGGAGCTTCGTTGATGGCACCGCTGTGGATGGCGTCGATGATGCCGCGCGTATCCTTGATGGAGATGCGCTTGCCATAGCCGTTCCAGCCCGTGTTGACGAGGTATGCCTTCGTGCCGTTAGCCTTGACGCGCTTTACGAGCTCATGCGCATACTTCGTCGGCGGCAGCTCGAGGAATGCCTGGCCGAAGCAAGCGGAGAACGTCGGAGTCGGCTCCGTGATGCCGCGCTCCGTGCCAGCCAGCTTGGACGTGAAGCCGGAGAGGAAGTAGTACTGCATCTGTTCCGGCGTCAGGATGGAAACCGGCGGCAGGACACCGAAGGCATCAGCTGCGAGGAAGATGACGCTCTTGGCAGCCGGAGCAGCGCTGCGGTCGTTGACGAAGTCTTTGACCGTGCTCTTGATGTGGTCGATCGGATAGGATACACGCGTATTCTCCGTGATGGACTTGTCGGCGAAGTCGATCTTGCCGTTCTCGTCGAGGACAACGTTCTCGAGCAGAGCGTTGCGCTTGATGGCACCGAAGATATCCGGCTCGGATTCCTGATCGAGGTTGATGACCTTTGCGTAGCAGCCACCCTCGAAGTTGAAGATACCGTCATCATCCCAGCCGTGCTCATCATCGCCGATCAGCAGGCGCTTCGGGTCCGTCGACAGCGTCGTCTTGCCCGTGCCGGAGAGGCCGAAGAAGATAGCCGTGTTCTTGCCCTGCTTATCCGTGTTGGCGGAGCAGTGCATAGCAGCAATGCCCTTGAGCGGCAGGAAGTAGTTCATCATGGAGAACATGCCCTTCTTCATCTCGCCGCCGTACCAGGTGTTGATGATGACCTGCTGGCGCTCCGTGAGGTTGAAGACGACAGCCGTGTCGGAATGCAGGCCGAGCTCTTTGTAGTTCTCGACTTTAGCCTTGGATGCGTTGAAGACAACGAAGTCCGGCTTGAAGTTTGCTTCCTCTTCCGGGGTCGGTTTGATGAACATGTTGCGGACGAAATGTGCCTGCCAAGCAACTTCAACGATGAAGCGGACAGCCATGCGCGTGTTCTTATTTGCACCGCAGAAGCCATCGACGACGAAGAGGCGCTTGTTGGAGAGCTCTTTCTTGGCGATATCCTTTACAGCAGCCCAAGCTTCCTTGGATGCCTTGTGGTTATCGTTGTGATAAGCCTCAGAATCCCACCAAACCGTGTCGTGCGACGTCTCGTCGTCAACGATGAATTTATCTTTAGGCGAACGGCCCGTGAAGATGCCCGTCTTGACATCAACAGCGCCGAGTTCGGAAACCTGGCCCTTCTCGTAGCCCGTCAGGCCTTCCTTCGTCTCTTCCTCGAACAGCGTCTTGTAGGAAGGATTGTAGATGATTTCCGTCGTACCCGTGATACCATACTGACTAAGATCGATGTTTGCCATTTGCATTCAACCTCTTTCATAATTTTTGGTCCTGGTAAACCTCTGAGGCATCTCACTCGACGCAGCCTTACAATCGCGATGCAATGGTCTGCATCCTCGATGACCTGCTGTTCACTTTCCGGTGAGCTCCTCATCACAGGTATTATATTAACTTATTCATCCATAAATGTCAAATATTTATTTGCACTTTTTTTAACGTTTTATTTATTCCTCTTGTTCTCATTTGCTTCCATAAAAATAAGAGAAACGACGCGGAAATGTGTGTCGTTTCTCTCATGGTTTTCGTTATTTTTTCAATTAAAATGCGGCCAGGAATCTTCTCACTTCAGTCAGAAGAGGAATGGCCGCAACGGTAGTCACTTGGAATACTGATTCTGGATGTATTTTGCGGCTACTTCCTTGCTCATGTTGCCAAGTGTGCTCATGTAGTAGCTGCGTGACCAGATATGACCGCCCCAGAATTTATCGTGCTTGATCTCGGGATGTTTTTTGAGGAACAGTCTGGCACTGCCGCCTTTGAGTGCCTTGACGATGTTTGTCGGCGTATACTTTGGCTTGAAGCTGATGAGCATGTGCACATGCTCTGGCATAACTTCCAGCTCTTCGACGGTCACATCGTTCAGCTGCGCGATGCGCAGCAAGATATCCTTCATCTCCTGCACGAGCTCCGGTGTCGTGAAGGCTGGGTTCCGATACTTCGTCACCCAGATCAGATGAAAGTGGAAATTGTAGACGTATCCACGCTCATAGATTGCATCTGGGATGCGCTCTTTTCGTTTCATGTGTATCACACTCCTTTTCTTTTATTATAGCGATATATTGCTTGTTAGGCAATCTCATATGTTGTATAATAGAAGTAGGAAGGAGGCGAATAAAATGGAACATAAGAAGATGGCGGATTATGCCTATCATTACGGCCTGAAAGTCCGCATCTACCCCAGCCAGCAACAGAAAGAGATGATTCGACGCAATGCGGATGCGGCACGCTGCGTCTACAATGAACATGTCGCTGTGAACAAGGA